>JACCDY010376956.1_pt1 | contig 21258 bp, 25 predicted proteins | sample 7446391 | NCBI WGS metagenome assembly JACCDY01 (sample SAMN15323451, study PRJNA562643) | freshwater metagenome | isolation source: river surface water | place: USA:Blue River Watershed | collected 2017-08-18 | reverse complement strand
TTGCCAAGTGCTTTAACACTACCGATGTTGGCAGAGTTAACAGAACTTTTCACATCGTTAACAGTGCACATCAATGCAGAGGCTTTATCTTTAAACGTATTCGTCAATGCGCCCTTTTTGAGTTGCGCATCTAGCTCGTTATACGAAGCCTTGAATTCACTACTGGTGCCAAGTAAACGAGCGGTTAACAAATCTTTGTCAAATACAGGTTCACCATTCGAAGCCGATAGAAAATCAGCTGCGGTGTCTCCGCTGAGCGCCAGTTTAAACGTAGCATCCGGAATGGATGCATTGAGTTCTTGAATAGAGGTGATTGGCTTTATACCACCACCCATTGCACTCTTCAGTTTATAAATATCCGCAGTGGCTACATCATCATTAGGACCGCACGCAAAAGAACCTGCGGCCAGCTCTGGAGACGACATAGGCGGAATTTCACCAACCGATGGCAGTGCCGGTAGACCGGGGAGCTTTGGGAGTTCCATGATTGCCTATCAAACAAAAAAGAATAAGGGATTAAAGCCACAGCCTACCTCCGCCACCAATGAAGGTAGTGGAAGTAGACTGTGGCTTTTGAGCTTGATGAGTTATTTCTTCAGGTAACGCTTTTCAGCTTCCAGCCAGACAGAAGGAACAACCCCTTCTTTCAGAGCTAACCGGATGTCTTCAAAGCCCTGAACCAACCAATCGGTTGATTGAGGAGTTACGTGAAAGCTATTCGGACCAAACGTGTAGTAGTGATCGAAAGGCAGCTCAGAGGCTATCATCAAATCACGAATGTTGTCGTGTTGGATGATCTTCTGATAATTCGCCGCAACGATATCTTCTTTGAAGTCCTTGTACCATTTATAGTCCAAGTCCTTACCTACTTGTTTAGCCCGGAAGCCGCTCAGATAGCGCAGACGGCTCTCAACGAAGCCCGATCGCGCAAAGTACCAGAAACCTTCCATAGAATAAAAGGGTCCGAAGTACGGATGCGTGAACGGTGTGTGAGCGAAATGGGACAGCAGTCGTCCCAGTTCAGTTTTACCGACCGAATGAATGTTGATATGGTCGACACCGTCGTTCTCTGTCTTGAAGCCTAGGAGACTCTTATCTCCAACAGCATGCTTGGATTCTTTACGAGCCATGATCGTGCCTTTTATGGTTTACTTGCGCGGCGCAAAATTGATCGGGGTTTCGCATTCAAAGATCGTGCCATCTTCACGATAGGCCGTAATGACGAGTGTGAAGTTTGCAACCCGAAGAAATCTCAGGCCCTTGCAGAAAACCTTCCACGTCATTTTTGAGAGGCGAAACTCTTTGTTCAAATTGCTCCGAACATTCATGCGTTTGTCTGCATCTAAGTGACCTTCGGTCTCATCGATGAACTCAGAAAGCATGTCATTCCACTGATTTTGAGAAAAACCATTCCCATCAGTGATATCCAGGCAAATCAAATTGAACAGGCGAGCCAAGACACTGCTGTAGCCATAAGGAAGTGGACGAGGAGCATTGTGCCCTTTCGTCTTTGTCAACTTGCGATTAATCGCGCTCCTGTATGGCAGTTCTTTTGGGAATAAGTGCTCGAACTTACTTTCCGGGACAAAGCTAACGCTGGTGTAGACATTGAATTCGCGCCCGTCTTGCAGTCCACCATGCATCGAAACCGTGAAGGCCTCGAACTTGAGGAACCGCAAACCCTTGCACAAGACATTCCATGTCATGCTCGGTCGTCGCAATTCTTTGTTCATGTTCCCACGAATACTGGAGCGATCCATCGTGGTATTGTTGTCGACCATCATCTTGATGTAGTCGATCATCAGTTTGTTCCACTGGATAGGAGTTATGCCCCGTCCACCAGTTACATCCAAACAGATCATGTTGAAGAGCCGGGTGAGAATCCCTTCAATTCCACCAGAGATACGAAATCCCTGTGTTATTTGCTTCTCGTTCAACGGCATACCTGGAACTAACTTCCCAGGGCGCGCGTCACGTGTCTTGCTTTCCATGGCTACCCCTTTACGGATGAGCATGTGATTATTAAGATATTGGCTTTCGCCATATCTGGATTAGTTAATAGGCAGCCTCTTCAATAGCTCTGCAAACATTCTGCACGCTTGAGAAACACTTACCCATCAGCCTTATGGAATATTCCACGTCACGATTCTTGTTAGCCAAGCCTCGATCGATGGCTCCAAAGAGCCGCTGACAAACTTCGGTAAAGTCGTCAACCATTTCCAGAGAAATGTACATTCCTTCCGAATCAGTAAAGAACTGATCCAGAGTGATGACCTTCACTTCTGAAAAACAGTCTTGTGGAGTCAATCCTTCGGAGAGCTCCAACTTGTCAGCATAGCTCGACATCCGCAACATCAGTGAAATGATATTGGTGTCAATACACTGAAGTTCGATAACGGCTGCCTTGATTGGATTAAACGGATGACCTTTCTTACGCTTGATAATCCCATCCACGGCAAGCCGTGCCTGTTCATGCTTTGGTAGGTTATTCACCTTAGCCTGAACGTCATTGTTGCTGGCTTTACTAAGCCAGCCGCCTAGTATTTTGCTAAGCATTGGGCTAGTGTCCTTATAAAAGGTGAGAGAGGTTTGTGTTAAAACTGCTGTACACAAACAATAATAAGGCTAGGTATTTTTAGCCTATCTTACTGATACCTCGGAGATGGAGTTGGCGGAATATGCCCTGGATTAAACACCGTGTATCCATCACACGTTTCCACAATCCCACGTCCGTTGAATGCAGCATTTAGTTGATTCGTAATTGCGTGCTGGAATTTGTCAGCAGCAATTGCCTTGCCTTCGTCTATTAACCGAATCACTCCAGCATTGATGTGATAGTTAAGAGACTGCGAGGCAGTCGTCCCATCCTCGCCGTCGAACATCTTGTTAGATTCTTCGAGAGCGTGAGAGATAACCGCTATGATTTCACTGGTAGGAACGCGAAACTGACGAAGTGGGTAAAGTGTAGCTGATTGAACTTTCCCGTCAATGGCGACAGGGTACGCCCGCAGATACTCTTCCATTAATGGAAACTGAGTAATATTGGACGACATGGTTAGATACCTCTCTTTCTATAATTTGAAAAGCAACTACACAAGGGCTAGCAAAACTGCTGCTCTACTTAGTAATATGTGTTCAAGAATAATTGGATAAAGGTGAAAAACATGGAACAAGAACAAGTGTCGGCACAAAGCGGGGCAATGCCCGCTTTGCCGCAAATGAATGATGATGAGGTTCTTGCCTACACGCGAGGAATCCGAGTCAAGGTAGTACAGGAAGTCATGGCTAGCGGTAAAGCCCCGACTGAGACTGGTGATCGGATTCTTCTTAGCGACATGCTCAAAGGCTTAGAGAGCCAAGCACTTGCTTCGAAGAAAATTGCATCCGATGAGAAGAAAGCCGACAACACCGCTGCGGTCGTTGCTGAGATTCTTCGCAAGATCGACAAGAATACCGCTTTCTCTTCCCTGGCTGGCAATGGTCAGGTTATTGATGGCGAGATTGTTGATGCTTCGTCATTCGTAGTTCCGGCTTCAATTCCGGATATGCCTGCACTGCCAGGTGAGATGGATGTTGCTCCTCCCCAGATGGACTACAATACCTTTGTGCGATCACAAGGTAGGGATGTAGACCAACTAGGGAAAGATGCTAGACATCCTGAAAGCGAAGAAGACGACACGCCCTAAAGCAAGTCATACTCCGACGATAGATCTACGACAGGCAAAGGATTATCTTGAACGAGAGTCGCCTTCGGGTGATTCTTGTTCAGATAGTCCATTATGTCCTGTTCTGTGACGGCCATTCTGGCTGAAATATCGGCAGCATTTTCCTTCGTGATTCCCTCGTGGATGGAGAATAGGGAAATAGGCATGTGCTTCAAACGGAATAGAGCTGCCGTTATTTGCTCAGTCATGCTGAAAGGATTTTGCTTCCTCAAATTCAACCGATTGATATCTTCCTCAGTTGGTACGGCATCGTAGAAGATTTCTGGCACCACAACGGTGACATTCGGAATACCACGCTTCTCGAAAAACTCTTTGTGTTTATCGACCCAGTTCACCCAGTTATACCGAATCATGATCTGGTAATGCTGAGATACAAATTCAGGAGTCAATTCTTCATCAGGAATTGAAACTATCTGAACATTGGACGTCGAGTAGGTGTGAAACCGAATACAACCTATCAACATCTCAACTAGATCTGGATCAGTGAAGTCGTAAGGAAATACGTTCACCGTAAAACACATCTTTTCAACACGCTGGTGAATAACCGCAGACATCAAACTGTCTTTGATTAGACGCCGAAGGAAAAACGTCATGTTGGTAAGAACAGAATGTTTGAGTGTATCGATATCACGTTTCGCATATGCTTCACGAAACTCCTGGACCGATATACCTTCAAACTCATCGAGCAGGCGCTTGTGATACTTGCCTGAATTCAAAGCACGGACTGGATGTTCTTCACCGAGCACTGCCAGAGTTCCAAGTCTTGTATCTAGGATGGTGTCTAGATCAAGATAAATGTTCTCGGTATCGGACTCATTTGTCCCAGCCTCACCAAGAACAGCGCTCTTTAACTGCTCATCTTGCTCAGCCTGCGGCGCTTGCTCGGCGTTGGATTGATCTGAGTTCGTCATAAGTGTAAATGCGACCCCATAGGGCGATAAGAATGAACATGGTTAGCCAGGTATTGGCCAGCAGAAGATCCCTCATGTAGTTAGCGTCATACATGCGCAGACTGAGTTCTTCAGGGATCAGACTCAGTTCTTTCTTAACGTTATTGCTGATAAAGCCACTGGTCAAACCAATAGCGATGTTTCCAACCATTTCTTCCCAGTGGTCGTTGAACTCAGCAAATTGGGAGAAGAATTGGGTTTGCAGCGTGAAAATAAACTCACGCACCACGGATTCACCGAACACCAGATCAGAAATACGACCAACGCCAGCCTCTGTAGCGACGGATTCCATTGCCGTATTCTTGACGTTGTGTGCAATAACTTCGATTGCGTCGTAATCATTTCGATAAATCCAAATAGTGCGATTTAGCGCATGGCAGAAGATCTCTTCAGCAGCAATCGCATAGTTTTGTTTATTGGACAGAGCTAACGACAGAGAACTCGGTAACTCTGGTTTCAAAGAGGCCATCACCCCAGACAGCAGGATGGCGGCCTTCTTCTCTTCAGATGTAGGATTGTTGTTGCTCATGTGTTAAGCCGGTAACGTGTTTGTCAGGTGCATCGAGGTCAGCAGGGTCGATAGCGACTGTACTGCTTTTACCTTGGTGCCAAGAGCACCAATTGCATTCAACGATACACCGCCAGTATTGGAGATCATGTTGTTCATGGCGTTAAAGCCCTGAAGATCACCACCACGGAACTTGAAGAACTCGGAAATGGTTTCATCGAAACCACCAAGAGCAGCAAGAATCTGCAGCTCAGGCCAGGAAATCTTCGAACCTTTCGATTTACCGGTCGGCTGTCCAGTAAAGGTATCGATAGAACGATTATCTTCCGGGATCGAGATCTTCTTGATCAGGAACTGTGCCTGACGCTTCAGTGGCAGGTCAACGATCAGATACTTGTCGTTGGAGAGATACGAGGGTGAACCGTTCTGCGGGTCCATCCAGATATGCTCGAAGAACTTGTGACCCCATTTTTCAGCCAGATCGAGATTACGTTCAACCGACAGAGAAGGTTCAGAAAGCTCTGGTGCAATCAGTGCCAAATAACGAGCGCCAGATTCCAGATCAGCAATCCATTGATCGAAATCTTCATCAGACATCACCTTGAAGATGTCCTTGTAGATGCGTGTGTTTTCACTACCAGGAAGGATCGCCTCGATACAATCGATTAATTCCTTCTCTGCAGCTAGTCTGTTGCCACTCATAATGTTCTTCCGTGTTTAGAAACTCTAGCCGCTAGAGTTGAATTAGATATTCCAGTAGCCTTAGAAGCAGCAAGAATGCTAGGATATTCAATACCATCAATGGTAACTGAAATCTTCTTACTTTCAATATAAGGCGCTATTACTGAGAAACATCGCTTGGCCTGTTCCGGACTTTTCTTTATTCCGCGCATGTTGGCCGACATCTTAGCTTTAGCTTCTTCAGTGTGTTTACGTCCTGTTGACGTAATACGAACTTTTTCAATGTGTTCGGGGGAAAGCCGTCTTCCTTTTATGCCGCTAGGGGTGCTTTTATTCGATACATTGTAGAGAACATTCTTATCGAATAGATTATCAAGAAGCTCTTGTTCACCATCCTTTATGTCAAACTTACCACCCGATGGAACGAAGTGGTAAGTTAACGGATGTTTATCATTAAAAGCTTTTTGTAATCCAGGGTTTGGATGTTTGTTTGCCTTAAGGTCAGAAAGATGTTGGTGTAATCGTCGGTAACCATTAACGGTGCTGCCAACATAAGCCATACCAGCTACTTTATCTGAAATGACATAAACACCACTTGTACTCAGCTCATCCTTAGCCTTTCTATTTCCAGCCATGATGTTTAGCCTTAAAACGTTTCGTGGAGAATTGTGCGTTAGCGAGTGCTTTACGACGCTGTCGTTCAACCCAGTCTCTATCTGGTTCTACAAAGACTACAAAGACATGAGCGTTTTCCAACTTCATCGTATTTTCAATCATTTCTTTCGTACCGCGAGATTCGCCATCCCAAAATACCAATAGATGGGTGAGATGTTTACGCATCACGCCGTTACGTATATGGCCTGCTGCTTTACCGAGTAGATCCCACTCGGCCTCAAATTCAAAGCAAGGCACATTATTCTCGCTTGCCCAATCGATGATCATACGATCCGGGCCACGCCAAGCTACACCGGAAATAAAAGCATATGGCCCGACACCAGCCCAAGAGAGATACTCCCTCAGGATGATGTCGAACATACGCCGATCATGCCATGACCTACTTCCAGCTACACAGATTCTCACTGGGTAGTCGTTAAGCTCCATCTTGATGCTTCAGGTAACGACTAAGCTTACCGCTTTTGATATCGCGGTAATCCGTAATCTTGATACGATCGAGATCACCACGACTTACCATCAGACCGACAATGGCTTCAACATCACCCAATTCACGCATGATGTCTTCGCGATTGTCGTAATCGATGCCTTCAAAGGAAGCAGTGTAGCCATGCGCAAGGGCCTTACAAACGGCTTGGTTAGCCTTACCCATTGACTGGATAAGAAATCCCATCCGCTCGATAGTCTCACTCAGCTCTTCATTGAGCTTGATTAGACGCTCGCGCTCAGCAGGGGTAAGGGTATCCATAGTTGGTCCATTCAAAGTTTCACTAAATCACCATTACACAAACGATGACAGAACAAACTGCGTTCATAGCCAATAGCGCCACCGTAGGGATGATCTCGATAAGCCTTACCGCACTCTGAACAAATGCAGTTTTGATCAGCTCTTCTGAAGTCATCAACATCGATCTTTCGACGTTTGAGTTCTCCTTCAAGATCAGCTACTCGACATCGTAAGGCGGCGATGTACTTGGATGCATCTAATTCACTTAATTCTTCTCCAGTGAATTTTCCCTGTTCATTGAGAATCGGTACACTCACAAGTACATCTCCTTAGAAGCTGCAACTATTAACGCTCTTCGCCGTTATCGTCGCTGGAGGAACGCTCTTGCAGGAAATGGCCATCTTCCTGAGTATCAGGAATTTGATCACCCTTCAGAATAGGAACGTCCCATTTGACTGGCATGTGTGCGGACTGATCGCTGGTTCCTTCGGCCGCAGCATCAACGCCGACAACAACTGCTTGATCGGTATTGAGTTCATCACGCTGCGTAACCATTTCGCCCGCCGGGTCCCACTGTTCGGTCGACTGTTGTTCAACAGAACCAGTTTCAGTGCATCCCACAGGGTCTGCTTCAACTTCTGGAGTGACGCGTTTGCCTTTCTTGTCGAATTGATTCAGGAGCCAGGGAATAACGCCTTGTTCCATCAGCGCAATCCACTTGATACCATCGATACCGTCAGCAAGCAGCATGCGCGGCGTGATGTTGTCACGATCTCCACCGACCTCAGCCAAGAACAAACGCAGTGCGCGGTTGGCGAAGAAGATGCGTTCTTTCTCATCTTCAGCAGTTTCAGCACGCGGATCAATGTCTTTGTGCCACAGGTCAGCGTCAGTGAAACCGGCCTGGTGAAGAGCATTGGTAAGGAATTCGACCGGATTGAAGAAGGGCTTCTGTTCTTCTTTCTTGATCTCGACAAAAGCGACATCGGTAATGCCATCGCCACCAGCGGTGGCTGCCTGCGACTCTTGCAGTCGCTCGTATTCTTCCTTGGTAATGAGATTTCCATTGCCGTCGCGATATGACTTCATTTCGAAATCATCGGGATTGAAATCCATGGGAGCAGGTTGGGTGTTATTTTCTTGAGGAATCATGATGGTTCTTTGATGGATGTTAAAACTAAATGGGAGAGATGGCTCTCTCCCTGCTTAAAAACATTATGCCTTGGTAGGCGGTTTCGGTTTGGCTTTGCTCAGATCAACCTTGGACTTCTGTTCCGGAGTAAACCAGTACGGAATATACTCACCAGTGCGCATCCGCAGGAAGTCCATAGTCGACAAGAAATTAATGTCACTATGAATTCCTTCTGGGGCCCACCAGCCGCGTGTGTTCAGAAGTACCTTCCAATCGTAGCCCATAGCGCTCAGGTCGTCATAGAGCTCTTTGGGAGTACAAAGGTACTCAGGAGCAATGTCGTGCCACAGATACGTGATCTGGAGCATCTCAGCGGCTAGATTCAAACCACGACGCAATTCAGGATGGGCGTCAATCTTGCGACGAATGGCGGTACGCGACAGAGCGATGTCAGGACAGAAAGCTAGGGTATAGTTCTGCATGTTGCCTTCCAGACCCCAACGCTTTTCACTCTTGATGAAGTGGAACTCAGTCAGTTCAGGAAGCACGCCTTCTTGTTGCGAGACGATCAGCTTTACTGCCATACCAGACGGACCAGATTTGCTACGAAGCTGACGGATAGTCACTTCATTCAAATCAGTATCACCGCTCAGAACATCGTCTTTGTCACGCGGATACTCAGGAGTCTTCGCATCTGTCTGCAGTTTCGCTGCATTGTAGCAGTGATAGCAGTTGTTCATGACGAACGTGAACTTCTCAGGAACGCCCTTGAGCTTTACACCCTGGGGAAGGTGAGCAAGCTTCTTCGGCGGCGGATTACGCGGGTCCATCGAGAATTCACTACCGATGTGCGCAGTCATCATGACGTAGGTGTAAGAGCCACCGGACAGTGACGGGATTTCCATCAAGAAACGATTCTTCTGCAAACCTTGACGCATTGAAACAGTATTCGCACCAGACTCACCGAGCGAATTCTCATCCTGCATCTTGATCACGTCTTGCGTGACGAACTCAGACATCGAATCGACTTCAAGACCAGTCGGAACAATAATCTTCATTAGATCACCTTTCCGATCAAGGAAAGGAGTGACGACGGAGAACTTGTTCTTTTCTTTGATCTTCATCTGCATGAAGTCTTTGACGTTGTCGTACCACTGGTCACCATGGTACATCGTCTTGTCAGTAATCTGCCAACGACCTGACTCGATGATGTTTTCACCATGGAGAAGCGGATTGTTGGAAGCCATCCGCGATAGATGCCACTCATGGATGTTGATCTCAGTGTCATAGGTGGAAAGACCCGAGCTCTGACCCATGCGGGCAACCATAGTGGTGCCCATGTAATGCATTACTGTGGATTTGAAGTTATTCCCAATACCGACGACGCCGGTAAGAAAGCCAAGACCGCCATTCAGAATCATCTCTCCATGCTTACCACGGAGATACTTTCCTGTAGGGATGTCCAACAAAGCACCGATGTTAATCATTACTTTAACATTCGGTGCTTGCGTAAGTGACGGCATCAGGGGTGCCGCGGTGGTGTTTGGAGTAGACATTGTTATTTGACGGGTAAGGTGGATGGATTTATCGGTAGGGGAGTTTCCCCATCAATAAATAAAGTAGGCGGTATTTTGTGACAAAAATCATGTCCCTGTGGGCAATATGATTTGACTCCAAACTCGTGTGTTTGCAAAATAAATTTGCAAGCCTCATTTTTTCATTATACTGGAAGATCATGAAAGAACTTAACTTGGCAGAACCCACAGGCATGGTGGCGCTTGAAGCGATTTGTTCGACTGCTGCTCTTGAAGCCTTCTCGCTGCGTGCTGTTGCACACCGTGCTGCAGACATCATCCCTAACCTCGCTCATGCCTTCCGTGAAGTCATGGCTAGCCAAAAAGGCGATAAGTACGATCTGAAGCCGCTGTCGATCAACTTTACGGTTTTGGAAAAAGCACTCAACGGTGCAAATTATCTTGAAGTCGGTAAATTGAACGTTTTCGTTCCGCAAGGCTTCGCTGGCAACTTCAAGGAATATCTCGTTGTCCTTGAGCAGGCGCTGAATTTTACCAACGGTATCCAAGCCCGAATGCTGCAGTTCAACCAGCTCGTTTCGGCCCTGATCACCGACAAGAACACGCGTCAATCCACCAAGGATCTGTCGACGGCTACCTCCAGCATGGAGCGTGAGCGCGAAGGCGTTCGCATGGAACTGGCTAAGTTCATGAAGGAAGGTTCGCGTTCTGATCGCGCCACGCTGCAAGATACTTATCGCTCGCTGGCCGAAATCAAGGAAAGTGCTTTCGCCGTTGCGAATATTCTTGATGTAGCTAATCAAGTTGCGCTGACGGATGTGGTAAAGATGACTGAAGACGCATCTGAGCTGCTGAAGGCCCTGGGTGAGCAGGCCATGGAAGGTAAGGTCGAGGGCATGAGTCCTGAAGCCTACAAGAGCCTGTCTTCGGCTACCCTGACGATGGCTCGGGATGTCGAACTTCATTCGCTTCTGATGTTCTCCGTCTATCAAGTCAAGAAGTCGATTGAACATACCAGCGACGCTTTGATCAAGGCGCTTCGTTATTAACCTTTTCTAGGTAGGCAAAATGGAAGATCACGACGTAATTGCACTTGAGTGCGATAAACTTGAGTCTATCGTGACTGTTGGGTTGGAAGAGTTCAATAACTCTCATGCAGCGCTTGGCAAGAGCTGGTATGCACTCGGGCTTGAGGACGATGCGTCGGATAAACAAAAGGATGGCGGAAATAAACGCAACATCCTTTTGCGTCTTATCGATCGCATTGTAGCCTTCATTAAATCCATCGGCGCTAAAATCGCTGAATGGTATCGCAAGTGCCGGGCTGCCATCATGAAGTTCTTTGGCAAGAAGACGGAGCTTGACCCGCGTAATGTTTCTAAGCGTTTTGACATGTTGGTTCAGAGTCTTGATCCGAAATATGTCGACACCATTATCTCGTCTACGAGCGAAGGTGAGAAGCGCGTCTTTGCAGAAATCCTTAGTCGCGATTACAACACTGCTTTTAATTCGCTGTTTGATGATTACAAAGCACTTGCTGGCAAAATCCACAATGTCAATCAATTCGCAGAGAATCACAATTTCTTTGTTGAATTCAAAAAGAAGCACGCTGCTCTGAAAGACATTGCTGAAAAAGACAAGATCTATGAAAAAATGGATGAGTCTTTTAATAAGTTGTTGCACGGTCAAGGCAATTCCGGCAACGTCGAAGCCATCACCAAAGATTTCAATGAAATCAATGCAGCGTACAGTGGTAATGCCGCGCAGCTTGAAAAGCTCTTGAAAGAAATTCCAAATCATAGCTTTGAACATCTTGAAGGCAGCGATGATGATGCTAAGCGCCAGTCCGCTGTTCGTTTGCTTTCAGATATTCTGAAAATTGATGGCGAAATCGTTCTGCGCGTGAACCAGCGAATGGCTTCTGTTTCTAAGTTGATGCAGAAGATCGTAAAGCGCAATTATAAGCGCTTGATCATTATTCCGCATTGATAGGGGTAAGAAACATGAAAGTCGAACAGACTAAGTACGGACAAATTCTCTACTTAGAAGAAGGCGATATCGTTGATGACGATACGTACACGCATCTTAAGTTGGTTGGTATCGGTTGTTTCGCAAACGTCTATGTACCGATGTTTAGGACGATCGTTTCTGAACCAGAGCTATTAGTTGACGGTAAGCACGTTATCTTCTTTGTACAGGAAACCGCTAACAGACTCACTTCTACAAGTTTAAAAGTCCTTCTCGACCATGAGTTTGGTCATATTGCTGATGGACAATTAGATACACCAGAGATGCAAAACATGTCTGGCGAGGGTGGAGCTGTTGTGAAACCTGAATGGGAGTATGCAGCCGATGACTTTAGCGTAAAACTTAATGGTCAGAAGACTGTGTACGAGGCATTAAAAAATAGCGTCCACATCTTTGCCAATAATCCGATCTATATCGAGAACGGTTATGACCTGACTAAAGATCCCACGATCGTTAGTCGTTTAAAGCGTCTGGAGCCAGAAGCTGAAGCAGCATAAAAAGCAAATTACGGCATATGGGCCCGTACTGGCTTCTGCCAGTACGGGCTTTATGCTACTGATGTACTGATGGCCGATTATGTCTGTGCTCCAGGTAGAACGTCAGTAATTTCTGAAAGTCCTTTACCATGAAAGCATCGGAAGCATAGCGCAACCAATCGGGAATACTGGAAATGAAATCTTTCGCAGCAGCGTCGATCGATTCTTCACCTCTCACAGCTCTGGTCGTAGCTGCAGTGCATTCATCTAGATCTTTCCAAATGTACACACCTAATTGCGCCGGTAGGGCTAACGCAGCATTATCTTTGCAGAGTTCGAGAACTTCATTGAGTCGATCACACTGTTCCTTAGTCATGTCACGTCTACCGTGCATCTTGCTGTACAAAACGCTCCACAGAACTAAACGCTTGGTATGACATGGCAGTACCGAGGAAATCGCCCGGACAGTACGTGAAACACCGCGAGCAAGAAATGGAGACATGATAATTCTCTCCATAAGGTTGAAAAAATGGAGAATGACTATCAGTACTAGGCGGCTTTTGCCTCAGCCTTCGTCTTGGGCGATGCTTTCGCCGTAACACGAATACTGGAGTTAATTCCAGACCAAATACCTACATCATCTCCGGCCTCAATGACTACAGCGTACATGAAAGAACCAGGACCCAGGGTGTTGGTCAACAGGTAAACCTTGGGATTCTTTCCTTCCAGGCGACGCAGAGCATTGCGGTCGGGCAAATCCACCCCTAAGCGCAAAGTCAGATCACACTCTTTGATTTCTCCATCAGATTCTTTCCAGCGCCCTTTTGTGGCGTGCTTGAAATAACCGACGTTAATTTCAGGCTTCAGAGTACAAACAGTCTTTGTTCGAGCTTCTTCCCCTTTCCTGACTTTCACAGCTTCTTCAGTGTAAACAAAGAAGTCGCTAGTGATGTCAGTCGTCAACAACGTGGGTTCATCTGGCTTCATGTACGTATCCAAGAAGTCAGCAAGAATATCCATGTTATCAAAGACTCGGTCAACCAAATACGGAGGGTGAAGCTCGGTTGTCAGTAACACCTTCCCATACGTCTGAAGATGTCGCTTATGGTCTAATGCTCGGTGGAGGAAATCCGTTCCATACAGTTCTAAGTAGCGTCCAGCGCCACCATAGACATTATCAAGATCGATCTGAAACCGATAATCGATTTCTCTCGGAAGCGATACCTGTTTGGTTACGATTTCTTCAATGTGCTTTTGTGGAGCACATCGCACAACAGAAAAGCCATCGTCGCTAGTGCGTTTGCCGTTCATGTCGGCAACCTTACCTTGAGTGCTCAGGTAATATTCGCGACGTTCTTCTTCAGCCATATCGACACCAAGATAGCTGTAGCGGAAGCAGAGCATCGGGTGCCGCACTTCTCCGCGTGACGCCCAATAGTCCGTCACTTCAGAAATACGAAAACTCGTGTCTAATGCAGCTACTGCTTTAGGACTCTTGGATGTAAAGACACCGGCGGTGGCGAGCTCATCGGCCGAGTTATTACCCGGGTCGACGCTGTGTGCCTCAATCCATTCAAAAATGATCTTGGTGCCACGAGCCTGAATAGCTGATGAAATAGCGTGGAGTCGCATCCACAGCTCTTTATTGCTAACGGTTGTGCCGTCTTTACGCATGAAGTCTTTAGCTATCCAGTTCTGCAAATAGATGCTAAAGCCATCAACCACATAACGACTATCCTGCCGCATGACGATGAGCGCAGCCTTATCCATGTTCGGTTCCGTAACAATACGTTCCAAGCAATGAATAGCGGCATTCAGTTCTGCCGTATTGTTAGTACCACCAAACTCTAGCGGCACAAAACAAGCATAGTCCTGCTCAACCGGTACGCGATAATCAAAATTTGATGAAATTCCAGTTGCAGGATCTTGCATCAACCATAGCAAAAATTCATCGCGACCCATGTCGGCGACTTCTGCTTTGGCTTCTTTGTTGGCGAAATCGAAGGACTCAGCCTTCGGCGCATAGCCACGGAAAGTGGCCGAATGGGTGGTGTGGCCAATGCCTTTAGCAGTCAGATTCAAATTCCAGCGATAACCGTGAATACCGGCACCACCGTACTCGTGCTGACCACGACAACCACCGTCGGGATAAAAGACGTAACCAAACATAGGCTCTTATTGTTGCGTTAGTAAAGGTTGAGGGATGTTAACAAACTACGTACATACCATCGCCAATACAGTAATTATTACCTCTACTTGGTGATGCATCGTTTTAAATATTCATCGTAATGCCTTTGTTGTTTAACCGCGTATTCATTGATCTGTGAGTGAAGCTCTCTGACGTTGCGAAGAGCTATCGCATTAATTTCTTTACTTGTTTCTGCGGCTGCAAGTTCTTTGAAGTCAATCCTTGCTGGCTTTGGAACCGGAAGTGGGACGTATATCTCACATTCCAGTTTTATTTTTGGATTGCCTTCGATTGTTGTGGTGGGCTGTTTAACCGATGATTCACCGTGCTCTCGAACAGTTTCCACAGTGGAATAGAGCTCTGTGGAATGCTGATCGAAACTAGTTGTCACTGTACTGTGAAAATTATTCACAGTACAGCCACAGAGCACCAAACCAGTTAAGATTTGTAAAGTTAGGCGAATCATTTTGACTCTCCATAAAGGTTCTTTAATTCCCTCACGGTTTGGTTAAACAGAACATCTCTTTCGGAGGTACTTTTGTGAGGAACCGTAGGAACTTCTCTCGGTTCTTTAAGTGCGGGTGCTTCGGTCTTGATATTTTCCTCATTGCTCCGCGGTGGCAGCACCATCACGGAAAGCTTAGCAATCACTTTGTAATTGATGAAAAGTGATAAGATAAGCGACAACAAAACTATGGCTAAGAAGCGTTTAGACTCTTGCATCTTACCCATAAACCAATAAAAAACATTATCTCTTGCACGCCCATCTTTTATCAATACTTGTTTTGTCGTGCCGTCAGCATCAGTAGAAGAATTTGATGCTTTAATTTTTTCACCGACAAACATCTCTTTCAAAAAGGGCCACAGACTAGCAAGAAGCTGCAAAAAGCCCATGAACGCTCCTTAATTCTGTGTGTGAGATCAGTTATGCTGATCAGAATACTCCTGCCTGATTACGATTTGGAGAAAATAATGTACTCAACAAAAAGCTTTTGCAATGTTCTTGCATTTGCTTCGACTGAACCCGGTGTAGTCAGCCCGATCGGCGAGCTCACCACTTATGCGAAGACTTATACCCGCGATCTCAACATCCTTCACAATTCAGAGCTTGATGGCCTAGATCTTTTTGTCTTTAGCAGTGCCACGGATGGCGTTGCCCGGGCTATGGAGCAAATCGTAGCCGATCAAGCTATTGCGCTGGTCGATGATGCTGTAAAGGCCACCCTTGGTCACGTTGGTGAAATCTCATACGACGAATCATTACTGCGACTGCTGTCTTTTGCAGAAAGCAACAACATTTATGCCGTCGAAATTGGCCCAATGGTCAATGCCGGCGATTGGTGGGTTCCTGAGTGGATTTCTTTCTCAAGCGATAGCATCGTAGGTGAGAACAGCCATAAGGTCTGGATCAGTCTCGATGCTTTTAAAGCACAATACACCGATTATGAAATCGTTGTTGTGTCACCGTTTGAGGATCTGAATATCTTCTTTAATCCGGGATCAATTGTTGAAAGCCGGGTTAAGGCCATTACTCCTACTCAAATGATGGAGCAGGTTGAAGTCGCAAAAGACGGTAATCCTGAGACTTTGATCCGTACAGATCCCTACGAATACCGCGATCCGATGAATGCCGCGCGGCGTTTTGATGTTTACTGGTCAGTCGTTATTTACGGTCAGGCTGGAAATGATCCTGACCTTATTCGTGACGAACTGGTTAACTATATTCTGGCAAATAGCAACTATACCCGCGAACAGTGGGCTGTCATTTTCCCGGATATTTTCAAACGCACTGAATTCATCTTTGCACCGTGTTGGGAACAATACGCAGCCGAGCAACGCGTGTTCACTCATGGTGTTTATAGCCCTATCGTCGATGCATCGGCCATCGTTAACTGGATGAAGCAACATGCTCCGAGCTATCCTGAGGATCATGTCGAAGCAAATACCATGGTGTTGTCCTGGCCTTATCGCTCGATGCAAATCGCTACGATTGGGCATATCGAAAACAAAGACGGTAAGATCCGCATTACTGATCACTATCCGGACTATATCGCTGTTGGTACGGAAAGTACAGACTTCGGTCGCATGAGTGTTGAGACGCAAGCCTGGGCAATGATGATGATGGAACTTATCATTATTGCTGAAGGTCTTGATGGCTCGACTGATTTACCGCGTGGTGTTTTCAGGATCAATCGTCAGGACAAGATCTACGTTGGTCGAACCTTTAACCGTGTGCTCTTTTTGGTGGCACCGAAGGGAGTATAACCAATGGCTCTGATTCCGCCAGTTGGCACATCAGGCATTTATAAGTTAGCTTCGCCCTTTAATACGCTGTTGCAATCAAATATGTCGTATCGCTGCGATGCAGTGCGACGTATTGCAGACTTTCTGGAATTAGGATTCGACCCATTCGAAGAGTTCTATGCTCCACGCGGTCTGTCTAAGGAAGTTTACGATCTAGATCTACAAAACCAGGTCTGTATCGTTTCGCTGGTATCGACGGGTGGACATTGGGTGTACGTTCCTTCTACGTATATCTTGTCTTATCCGGATATCAACGGTGTTCCTTACACGGTGATGGTATTGGGCTTGGAATTGGGTGCAATCCCCAATTACAAGGATCTGACTGGCCTGAAACAAGCTATCTCCAATCTTACACGTGATACGATCGGTATTACGCCAACGATTAAGGAAGTAGCTATTTCGGCCGTCCAGAAGCTTTCTCAAGCCGATCATGATGCTTTGGAAAATGCTCGCGTAGCGGCAATTAACAATTCGCAAACTGACCGTGCTAAGTTGCTTGCCACTCAAGCCGAACTTGCTGCTCTCAGACAGCAGTACGACGAGCTAGAGGCATATGTTCGTGCCACCATGAACCCATGACAGCATAAAAGCCAGGAGGGTTTCCCCTCCTGGCCAATATGCCGTTATGCCTCAATCAAGGTGTGTTGGTTAATCTCTCGATTAGTAGGAAGCGTAATGTTGCGCTTATCTACAACAGTGATTTGCGCATTGTAGAAAGCACCATAACACGACTCGTAATGAGAGATCATAAACAGTTGAGAAAAGCTCAATTGCTCCACCAGTTGCCTAACTACTTGCGTAGCTGCTTCTCGATGGCTTTCATCAAACGTCTTCCCAAACTCATCCAGATACAAAGGACCGCGATCTAGTTTCAAACACTGTGCTGCCACTACACGGAAAGCCAAGTCAACCATTTCCTGTTGCCCAGAAGATCCATTGGATACATCTGGAACTGGCTCTGGCAGGTTAGGCGTAGTCAGCGGGAACTTGTAATTCAGTTCAGCCGATTCTTCTTCCGTGGAACAATCATGCACAAGCATCGGATACGTCCAGATCTTAGCAATCAGTGCATTCATTCGATCCATGTAGTTACGAATGAAACCCAACATACCTTCGGCGATCAAACCGTCGGTTGGAGACAAAGCATTGGCCAGAGCCTTGTAAGCCTGTTCTGCTTTTTCATGTTCACTGATCGAACGTTTTAAATCAGCAATCAATGCCTCGTGTTGGTCGATTGAATGAATTCTGGTAGAAAGCGTAGCAATCTCTCGATGTGTTTCCGCTAAGGCTTCATCGATGATCTCATTTTTCACCGCATCAATGATACCCAAGGAAGCCTGATTCAATTCTTCCTTTGCAGTACGCATGCGATCACCTATTTCGTACATATGCTTGATCTGACGCTGAATGATCATCAGATCTTGCAGACGACTCTGTGCATGCACCTTTTGCGACGAGAATAAACCAATTTCTTGCTCTAAGCGTTCAAGATGGGCCTTCTTACCTTTGACTACTTCGCTCTGTGCGTATTCAGCTAACTTCAATCGCTGCATGTCAGTAGCGATCTTTTCACGAATCGCATATGCCTGCATCTCAATCCGTAGATCCGAACGCACAAGGTCGATCAAGGTTAGGGTGTGTTGTGGAGAACGACGCAGACTGTCCTCTTCAACAATCATGTCCCATAAAGGCTTGAGCTCAGGAGTATTGCGAGTAATGCGCATGTATTCGCGATACAGGGTAGAATACTTGATCAACCCTTCTCGCTTCTCTTGCAATTCCTGAATCTCTTTACTTAGCGCACTTACCGTTTTGCGACCTACCTCGATACGATGCTTTATCTTGCCATGCTCTGCCTCAGAATAACCAGCTCGCCATTCGTGTTCACACTGCGGGCAGCTAATCTTTTCAGAGTTGGCCAATTCCTGCAAATGTTTTTCACGATGCTCGAACCCAGTTAGTTTCTCCTGATTGACATTACGAGACATTTCCAGATCACGCAATCTATCTTCAACAGCGTTAAGGGCAGTCGAAGTCATCAATCCATCAGGGTCCGCGGGAATATCGATTAGAACCGCCATAAGCGATTCATAGACCAATTCCATAGACTGACTCGCCAGTACTGGATTAAAGCCCTCCAAGGGCCGTTTACGCAATGCTAGGATGTCGTTTGCTTTCTTATTGCTGGCAATGATCTCATCTTTGATCTTAACCACATCCTCATCTTCTAATCCGGAGACAGAACCGACCTCAGAAGACGCTTTGATGAACTCTTGCGAGATACGAGTGTAGATGGCTTCGATCTGAGAAAGCTCGTGACGGGCTGAATCAATTTCGTCCTGGTATTCTTCAGGAGTAATGTAGCAACGGTCTCGCAGAACGCTGCGAACGCTACGAAACTTCTGCAAGAGATCAGAAATCATGCGAGTTGCACCATCAGCAACAGTCTTAGCATCAGACACAGAGAGCGCATTTGCATTACGCAACATGTACATCGCCTGAGACTCTTTATTGAGTTCGGTCAAGCGCTTACGCAAGGCTGCAACTTCTTCCTCACGAAGAGCGTGCGATGTTTCATGAACCAACCTCTTCTTTGCCAGCTTCAATGCACCCGTAGTGTCGCGCAGGGATTCTTGAATCTTCTTGTATAGCTTGATGGCATAGGTGTAGTCTACGATACAGAGCATCGTAAAGAGCTCACGCCTCCGTGAAGGAGACATTCTCGTAAACTGTTCGTGACCCAAAAGCAATTCGTGTGTCTCGAACGTAATGCCGAAGTGTTCCTTCACCAGTTCTTTTTGAATGGTGACGGTGCGACCAACGTTAAGGTTCTCTCCATCAACAATGAAGTAGTGATCCTGTCCGTCTTTAAAGTCTGAGATGAGTTCGTATGTTTTGTTGTTGTGCGCAATCAGGATGCGCTTCTTACCACCTTTGTGATAGCTTTTGTGGTTTGCTGGTAGAGGAGAGAGCTCGTAAAGAATCGAGCTCTTGCCAGAAGCATTGGTCCCCAGAATCAACTGGACAATTTCCTTCAACGTAAGCTTGAAGTGGCGAATATTGTTCAACGCCAGTCGCTTATAGAGGTTTAGTTCAAGCTCTAAGATTTTCATGGATCAATTCTTTGAGTTTTGTTTTATCGAGTCATTACATTCGAAGAAGGTGTTAAATCTAACCTTCTTAAACCAGAGAAATAATTATGGCCAACGTAAGTAAGCTTTTCTTATATTCGTACGGCGTGGTTGCCGCTAATAAACCTCTGTCATCGATGAACATCGAAGTTACCCCGATGGAAGAGGTGATGATGACTGATGGAGAGCTGACGGATAACATCTCTACAGCAAACGTTAAGGGTAAAGATGCTGACGGCTCTTCATTCGAGACCACTACTAGGACAGCCGTCACTATTACGGCAAGATGGCTACCATTTAGCTCTAACCGTAAAACAGCTCCGGATGTTCGACGCGGTGAGAAAGTCGCTATTTGGAAGTTTGCTGATGCCGATAAGTATTATTGGAGTTCTCTGGAGTATGAAGCTCACCTTCGTAAGCTAGAGACGGTTATTTATACCTTCAGCAATACGCAAGATGAATCTGCTGGCCCTAGTACGGACACAACTTACTTCATCGAGATTTCAACGCATAACAAAATGATTCAGCTTCATACCTCCACCAGCGATGGTGAACCATTTGGGTATGACTTTGTTCTGAATACAAAGGAAGGTACGTTCCAGATCCGCGACACGATCGAAAACATTATTTTCCTTGACTCGGGTGCCAAGCGAATCGTAATGAAGAATGCTGCTGAGTCATTCATTGACTTGAACGCAGAAGATCTCTTCATGAATATCGTCGGTAACTGGACATCGAAGGTTGGTGGCAATATGTCTACTACTGTTGGCGGTAACTATGATTTAAACGTTACTGGCAACTATAAGACCACTACACCAAAAGCTGACTTTGTAACACCGACATTATCCACCAGTCAGGTCATGCGTGTTGGCGCTTCTCTGACAACCGGCACTGGTGGCGCAGGCAGTGGTGATTGCACCATTGGCGGTAATGTCGTTATGGAAGGCAATATTCAAATGCAGGGTTCGATTCAGTCTTCCGGTAGTGCAGTTTTTAGTGGTTCTGTCCAAGCATCCAATATTTAAGTTTCTTAACGGCATATTAGCCAGTAGGGTAAACCCTACTGGCCTTTATGCTGTCATTTCTTTAAGCTGGAGGAATCCATTCATTAAAGCCGTCTAGATTAAAGATGCCGATAAGCGGTCCGCCATTAATGCGCATGGTATTAATCTTGAACCAGGTTCCACCGATCCACAGAACT
>JACCDY010296439.1_pt1 | contig 21278 bp, 21 predicted proteins | sample 7446391 | NCBI WGS metagenome assembly JACCDY01 (sample SAMN15323451, study PRJNA562643) | freshwater metagenome | isolation source: river surface water | place: USA:Blue River Watershed | collected 2017-08-18 | reverse complement strand
AGTTTTGCAACTGGTACTCCTGTAGACATTGCTAAAACTTCAGCAATTAAATCATCGTTAACTTCTGCGACTACGTCTAAATCTCCAGCTTTCCATTCGCGTTCACGTTCATTTTTCTCTGTAATTAAGGTCTTTTCTTTATCCCTTAATGCCGCTGCTTTTTCAAAATCTTGAGCATCAATTGCTGATTCTTTTTCTTTTCTGACATCAGCAATCTTGTTATCAAATTCTCTTAAATCAGGTGGAGCTGTCATTCGGTTGATTCTTAAACGAGCACCTGCTTCATCAATTAAATCGATTGCTTTATCTGGAAGTTGGCGATCATTTATATATCTATCAGCCAAAGTTGCTGCTGAAACTAAAGCAGAATCTGTGATTGTTACTTTGTGATGAGATTCGTAACGATCTCTTAAGCCTTTTAGGATTTCAATTGCATGAGCCACACTTGGTTCTTGCACTTGAATAGGTTGGAATCTTCTTTCCAAAGCAGCATCTTTTTCCACATATTTTCTGTATTCATCTAATGTGGTGGCACCAATTGTTTGAAGCTCACCGCGAGCAAGCATTGGTTTCAAAATTGAAGCAGCATCGATTGCACCTTCAGCAGCACCTGCTCCAACAAGAGTATGCATTTCGTCAATAAACAAAATTATGTCGCCACGAGTGCGAATTTCTTTTAATACTTTCTTTAATCTTTCTTCAAAATCTCCACGATAACGAGAACCTGCAACCAATGATCCTAAATCAAGAGTGTAAAGTTGTTTGTCTTTTAAAGTTTCTGGAACATTTCCTCTAACAATCATTTGAGCAAGACCTTCAACAACTGCAGTCTTTCCAACTCCAGGTTCTCCAATTAAAACTGGATTGTTTTTGGTTCGACGAGAAAGAACTTGCATTACTCTTTCGATTTCTTTTTCTCTACCAATTACTGGATCTAATTTTGCATCTCTGGCAGCTTGGGTTAGATTTCTACCGAATTGATCAAGCACTAATGAGGTTGAAGGCGTTCCTTCATTTGGTGCACCTGAAGTTAACGGTTCTTTACCTTGATAACCAGAAAGTAATTGGATTACCTGTTGGCGAACTCGGTTTAAATCAGCTCCTAGTTTTACTAATACTTGAGCAGCAACTCCTTCGCCTTCTCTGATTAAACCTAAAAGAATATGTTCTGTGCCAATGTAATTGTGACCAAGTTGTAAAGCTTCTCTTAAAGAAAGTTCTAATACTTTTTTAGCCCTTGGGGTAAATGGAATATGACCTGATGGAGCTTGTTGACCTTGGCCAATTATTTCTTCAACTTGAGATCTAACTGATTCAAGTGAAACTCCCAATGATTCTAAAGATTTTGCGGCAACGCCTTCGCCTTCATGAATTAAACCTAAAAGAATATGTTCTGTGCCAATGTAATTGTGGTTAAGCATGCGTGCTTCTTCTTGGGCAAGAACAACTACACGACGAGCTCGATCAGTAAATCTTTCGAACATTAAACTTAAGCCACCTTAACTCAACTTTTGGGAGAAGTTATTTTCTCTTATATCTATAGTACGTGTCTGGATTTATTTAGCAAATTCAACCTAAATTACGAGGCAAGAACACCTATACGTAGTAGGAAAACCATCGTTTAATACAAGAGTTAGTGGTTTTTACTTTTTGCAAAGTTATTGCAAGTGTTTAATCATTCTGGTGTTGCCCAGAGTGTTTGGTTTAACTTTGTCTAAATCCAAAAACTCTGCAACACCAACGTCATAAGATTCCAGCAATTGTTGATAAATTTCTGGCTCAACTGGTGTTCCTTCAATTTCTTGAAATCCATGTTTTGCAAAAAATTTTGTTTCAAATGTTAAACAAAAAACTCTTTTAACTCCTAATTTTTTTGCCTTTTCTAAAAGTGCGTTTAATAATTGAGAACCAAAACCTTTATTTTTGTATTCAGGAAAAATTGCTACAGTTCTTACTTCTGCTAAATCTTCCCAAAGCACATGAACTGCCCCTGCACCAATTATTGAATTATCTTTTTCAATTACTAAAAAATCAGGAACTGCTTCATATAAAGTAACGGTTGCTTTGGAAAGTAATCTTCTTTCCGGAGCATAGGTATCAACTAATTTTCTAATGGTTAAAACGTCACCGGTTTTTGCTGGTCTTATGTGAATTTCTGTCATTTTATTGAGGTTTAACTAATGGGAAAAGTACTGTTTCTCTAATTCCTCTGCCAGTTAACATCATTAATACGCGATCAATTCCCATGCCTTGCCCACCAGCAGGAGGCATTCCGTATTCCAAAGCTCTTAAGAAATCATCATCAATTTGCATGGCTTCAACATCTCCACCTGCGGCAAGTTTTGCTTGCGCAACTAAACGATTTCTTTGTTCAATGGGATCATTTAATTCTGTGTAACCAGTACCAATTTCTGCACCGAATGCAACTAGATCCCAACGCTCAGCCATTTTTGGATCATTGCGATGTTGTCTAGTTAGAGGTGCAACATCGGTTGGAAAATCACAATAAAAAGTTGGCAAAGTTGTTTTATCTTCTAATAAATGTTCATAAAGTTCTAAAACAACTTGTCCCCTAGTCCATTTAGGATCATGAGAAATTTTTAACTTATCGCAATGACTTCTTAAAGTTTTTTCATCTGTTTCAGAATTCAATTCTTCACCAATTGCTTTACTTAAGCCTTCATAAACTTTTACCACAGGCCATTTACCACTGATGTCAAATTCTTTATGATTTCCTTCATCATCCCAATGTCTTACAATTTCTTTTCCATAAACTGAATTTGCAGCTTCTTGAATTAAATTTTGAGTCAACTCTCGCATTTTGTCATAATCGCTATAAGCTTGATACATTTCCAACATTGTAAATTCTGGATTATGCGAAGAATCTGCACCTTCGTTTCTAAAGTTTCTATTAATTTCAAATACTTGGTCAACTCCACCAACTAATAATCTTTTCAAATAAAGTTCTGGAGCAATTCTTAAAAATAATTCCATGTCGTAAGCGTTAATATGAGTTTTAAATGGCCTGGCATTTGCTCCCCCATGTAAAACTTGCAACATTGGAGTTTCAACTTCGACAAATCCTCTTGAAGTCAAACTTTTTCTGATACTCGCTACAACTTCAGATCTAACATGCAACATTTCTCTTGCTTCAGGTCTAACCATTAAATCCACATAACGCATGCGAACTCTTTGTTCAGGATCATTCAAACCATGATGTTTATCTGGCAGAGGCCTTAAAGCCTTTGCTGTTATTAGCCATTTACTGGCTTTAACTGATAATTCACCACGTTTTGTTGTGACAACTTCACCTGTAAGTCCAACTAAATCGCCTAAATCAACAAACTCTTTCCATAAATCTAAAGATTCATCTCCAACTGAATCTGCTGAAATCATGATTTGTAGGTCACTTGAACCATCTCTTAAAGTGGCAAATATTAATTTTCCAGCAATGCGATTTAGCATCACTCGTCCAGCTATAGAAACTATTTTTCCTGTTTTTGATTCTGGGGATAAGTCCTTAAATTCATTTCTTACTTGGATTAATGAATGATCTGGTGCAAAGCCCACTGGATAAGTGTCAATGCCTAAAGTATGTAATTTAGATAGTTTTTCTCTACGAATCTGTTCTTGTTCGTTTAAATCTAAATTTGTATCTTCACCCATAGAAGTAAAGACTACTTGTTCTTATCGAAAACTAAACGTAAGCCTTCCAGAGTCAAGTCGGGTTCATGATGGGTAATTGTTTTTGATTCTTCAACCACAAGTGGTGCCAAACCTCCAGTTGCAACTACGGCAGTTACTGGACCAATTTCTGCAATTATTCTTTCAATGATTCCATCAACTTGGCCTGCAAATCCATAAAGTGCTCCTGATTGCAAAGCTTCAACAGTGTTTTTACCGATAACACTTCTAGGTTTTACAAATTCTACTTTTCTCAATTGTGCGGCTCTATTAGCTAAAGCATCTAAAGATATTTCAATACCTGGTGCTAAAGAACCACCTAAAAAATCTCCAGTTTTACTAACCACATCAAAATTTGTTGAGGTACCAAAATCAACCACAACAGAAGGGCCACCATGTCTTGTAAATACTGCTAAAGAATTAGCTATTCGATCTGCTCCAACTTCTTTTGGATTATCAGTATTAATAGGAACACCAGTTTTAGTTCCAGGTTCAATAATTACAGTTTTAATATCACTGAAATAACGTTGCAGCATCCAGCGCATTTCTCTTAAAACTGCAGGAACTGTTGAACAAAGCGAAATGCCGGTAATTTCAGGTTGATTTTGTAATAAACCTTCATAAGTAAGAATTAACTCATCGGCAGTTGATTGAGAATCTGTTTTTATTCTCCAATGATTAACTAGTTTTTCTTTGTCGTATAGACCAATAACGGTGTTGGTATTTCCAATATCGATTGCTAATAGCATTTTTCTCCTTGCAACTCCAAATTAGTTAGTTAATTAACTAACAGTTCTCAGGTCACCACCTATATCTAACACTGGAGCCGAATGGGTTAAAGCGCCTACGGCTAAGTAATCCACACCAGTTTGAGCAATTTTGAGTGCATTTTCAAAAGTAATACCACCACTTGCTTCTAATTTTGCTTTTTTGTTATTTATGGTTACTGCTTTTTTTAAATCTTCTATTGAGAAATTATCCAAAAGGATCAATTTTGTATCAGTCTTTAAAACTTCCTGAAGTTGTTCTAAATTATCAACTTCTATTTCTAATTGAAGATCTGGAAATTTATCTTTAACTTTTTCAATTGCTTTTAATATAGAACCTGCAGCTACTATGTGATTATCTTTAATTAATGCTTGATCATTTAAGCTCATTCGATGATTTTTGCCACCACCGCATCTAACCGCATATTTTTCTAAAATTCTTAAACCAGGAGTTGTTTTTCTTGTATCTCGAATAGATGCATTTGTTGGAGCAACTTCTTTAACCCATTTGTTGGTAAGTGTTGCGATACCACTTAAATGAGATAAAAAATTTAGTGCTGTTCGTTCAGCAGTTAATAAATCAATAGTTCTACCTTTTGCAGTTAACAACTTTTGATTTTCTTCCACTTCGCTTCCGTCTTTTACTTTTTGATCTATTTGAATTTTGTCATTTATGGAGTAAAAAACTAGCGATGCAACATCAATTCCAGAAATCACACCTTTTTTTCTTGCCACTAAATCTAATTCCGAAATTTGAGTCTCAGGAATGGTTGCTAGCGAAGTAACATCAGTTCCCCCCATTAAATCTTCTGAAATTGCTAATTCAACTAGAGCTAAAACCAATTCGGGATTTAAATTATTTTTTCTTAAATTTTCAAAAATCTGCTCTTTGGTTATCATCTATTCCTACTTTTTAGTAACGGCAGTTTCTGAAAGCTCTAATTTACCCTCAACAATTTTGCCATTTATTCTCACAAGCCAACGTTCATCATTTCGCTGGGGAAAATCTGATCTCCAATGAGAACCTCGGCTTTCTTCCCTGCACAATGCTGCCTGGGCAATCATGGTTGAAACTGTTAGTAAATTCGATGCTTCCCAACTTTGAGTAGAAGATAACTGAGTAGTTTTGCTTGAAATTTTTGATAGTTTTTCTAAAGTTTCTGTCAAACCAGCTGCATTTCTGACTGCACCTGCACCTTTAGTGGTAGTTGCAGTTATTTCTCTTCTGACTGAACCATCAATTCGTTTTGTAGGTGAATTACTTGTAACTGGCTCTGTTTGTTTTTCAAGATTTTCTAAATTTTTTTCTAACCTATTTGCAACAACTAATCCTTCAAGCAAACTATTTGAAGCTAATCTATTTGCACCATGCACGCCCGTATTTGCACATTCCCCAACTGCAAATAATCCCTTAATATCAGTTGTTGCATCCATATTCGAAACTATTCCGCCACTTGCATAGTGAGCAGCTGGTACAACAGGAATCATTTCAGTCAAAGGATCAATTCCATTTTTTCTACAACTTGCCAAAATGTTAGGAAATCTTTGTAACCAGATTTCTTTACCCAATTTTGTTCCATCTAAAAATACATACGGTTTTTCTCCGTTAACTATTTCTTCGTGTACCGCATGAGCAACTACATCTCTTGGTGCAAGATCTTTCATCGGGTGAATATTTTGCATAAATGCAACACCTTGTGAATTTCTTAAAATTGCACCTTCACCTCTTACGGCTTCGCTAATTAAAGGCTGGGAACCACGACTATTTTGGCTCACCCACAAAACTGTGGGATGAAATTGCACAAATTCTAAATCTGCAACTCTTGCTCCTGCTCTTAAAGCTAAAGCAACTCCATCTCCTGTTGCTACTAATGGATTTGTTGTTTGTTCAAATACTGCACCAATTCCACCCGTTGCAAGAACAACAGCTCTAGCAAGTGCAGCACCGACTCCGTCAATTTTTCCTTTGCCCATGACGTGCAAAGTAACTCCACACACTTTTTCAGATTTATCTTTTAACAAATCAAGTACTAAAGCATGTTCAAAAATTCTTACCATTGGATCTGCTAACACTTTTGCAACTAATGCTCTAGAAATTTCTGCACCTGTTGCATCACCTCCTGCATGCGCAATTCGATCTCTTCTATGTCCGCCTTCTCGAGTCAAAGCAACATTTCCTGAAGGATCTAAATCAAAAGTTGCGCCAAGATTAATTAATTTTTTTACAGCAGATGGTCCTTCTTGAACTAAAGTTTTAACAGAATTTTCATCACATAATCCAGCACCAGCTTCAAGAGTGTCTTGAAAATGCTGCTCTGGAGAATCTTCAGGACCTAGAGCAGCCGCAATTCCACCTTGAGCCCAAGCAGTTGATCCTGTTGATAAAACATCTTTAGTTAATAACAAAACACTTAAATTTTTTCTTCTTGCTGTTAAAGCTGCAGTTAAACCTGCAATTCCTGAACCAATAACAATTACATCGGCATTAATTGTCCAGCCAGGTTCTGCAGCATGTAATTTTTGAACTAATTCAACATTCATGCATTTGCCTTAAACATAATTGGCATATTATCTATTATTCGTGTGTTTCCTAATTTAGCTGCAATTAAAATTCTACCGACTTCATTATTTGATAATTCAAGTAATTCATTATTTACAATTTCAATGTATTCTAATTCGATTAAATCTGTTTTTTTTAAATAATTTTTAGTTTCATTTTTTACTTGAATTTGAGATAATCCTTTGCTTGCAAGTAAAGTGGCATTGCGTAATGCCTCAGGAATTAGATGTGCAACGTTTCTTTGGTCTGACGATAAATAAATATTTCTACTTGACATCGCTAAACCATCTTTTTCTCTTACTGTTGGAACAGAAATTATTTCTACAACTGGATTTCTTTTTCTTGCTAAATCTTTAATAAAAACAAGTTGTTGAAAATCTTTTTCACCAAAGACTGCAAACTTAGGTTGCACAATGTCAAATAATCTTGTAACTACTTCTACAACTGCAGCAAAATGTCCGGGACGAGATGCTCCTTCTAATATTTCAAATCTTTTGTCCTCCACAACATCTAAAGGCCAGTGTCCTGGATAAACATCCTCAGCACTAGGTGCCCACAAAATATGAGCTCCTGCAGCGTGAGCGACTTTTAAATCTTTTTCTAAATCTCTTGGATACTTTTCAAAATCTTCATTTTTGCCAAACTGTTTTGGATTAACGAAATCACTCACAACTACGCAACCGTTATTGCCTACTTTTTCTTTACCAATTTTTATTAATGCTGCATGGCCTTCATGTAAGGCGCCCATTGTTGGAACTAAGCAAATGTTGTTAGCTAAACCGGTCATCGCACTTCTTAGCTCAGCATTACTTTTAACCAATTGCGTCATGGTTGAACTCTAATAATTAAGCAAATGACGTGCCATCTCCTGGCTCATCATCTGATTCTTTTATGCGACAAATTTTCTCTAACCACAAAGAAAGTCCAATTAATATTAATGAAGAAATAACGATCACTATAGAAGTAACTATCCTGTTTTGAATTGGTGAAAGTTCTATTTTTGGTGTGAGGTTAACAATTAAACCGAAATAAAAACCTAAAATTAAAGTGCCTGCTCTAGACCCTGCAAATGATAAAGCAACTGTTCTTGCTGAAACTAATGGATGTGGAGGCGCTTTTCTTTTTAGTAAATCTTTATTTTTATCAGCCGCACTATTTATTCTTTTTTTGAAAATCAAAATCCAGTAGAGCAATGCTGAATTTAAGATAATTAAAGCTATTGCGGTATTTAAACTTACCGGAATATAAGTACCAGTTATATTTTCATAAATACTGGGAACGAAAAAGCCAAAAATTGATGCAACTATAAAAAATGCACTTAAATTTTTAACAGTTGTTGGTTTCATAAAATAACCAATTTTGAAGGATAAATTTCTATTCCCGAACAATCCAAATTTTGCAAAATTTGTTTTATATTTCCATGTCCAATTATTTCGGCATTATCATCAATTTCATTCCAGGGTTTCAAGACAAAACATCTTTCAACAGCTCTAGGGTGTGGAAGAACCAAATTTTCTGTGTCCATAACTATTTTTTCATAGTCAATTAAATCCAAGTCAATTGTTCTTGGTCCCCACTTTATAGTTCTTTCTCTTCCTAGATTTAATTCAATTAATTGTAATTTTTGAAGTAACTCTTCGGCACTCAGTTCAGTTTCGAGTATTAAAACTGCGTTTAAAAAATCCTCTTGATCTTCATAACCTATTGGTTTAGTTTTATAAACGCTTGAACAAATCAAAATTTCTGAATCACCCAAAGTATTTATTTCGTTGAGCGCAGATTGTAAATAAGAAAACTTATCACCAATATTTGAGCCTAAAGAAATTACTGCTCTCATTTACTTCTTTCAACAACTATCGAAATATCCTTAAAACTTATTTCTACCGGCGCATGAGGCTTATGAAGCACAACTTTAACCCAATTAATTTTGAAATTACGCAGTAATTGATGAGCTATTTCATCGGCTACTGTCTCAATTAAATTTTTTGATCCGGTTTCTACAATCGATTTTACTTGTAAAATTACCGCGCCATAATCAATCGCTAGATTAATTTCGTCATTATCTATAGCTTCTTTAGTTTCATATTTATATTCGATATCAACAAGAAATTCTTGACCTGTTTTCTTTTCGTTTTCAAATACTCCATGATAACCAAATGTTTTGATCCCAGTTATTTTAATTATGTCTTGAGCCATAGATTCCTAAAGTTGATTAACTAATCTAACTGCAATCGAACTTGACTTAGCATCGTGCACCCTAACTGCCCATGCATTATTCATTGCAGAATAAGTAGTAATAACTGATGTTGCTAAATCTCTATCTTCTAGATTTGATGAATCGTTATTTAAAGAAAAGGGAGCAAGAAATCTTTTTCTTGATGCACCAATATAAATAGGAAATCCTAAATTGGTAAATTGTTTGATTTCTTTTAATACTTGCCAATTATGTTCTGGATTTTTGGCAAATCCAAGACTAGGATCCAAAACAATTTTTTCTTTTTTAATGCCCTTATCGATGGCTTTTTTAATTTGAGAATTTAATTCACTAATTACTTCTTGAGTAACATTTCCATATTTTGCTAAATCATCCATATTTTTTGAGTGTCCTCGCCAGTGCATGAGCACGTAAGGAACATCAAGTTTTGCTACAGTTTCAAACATTTTTTCATCAGCTAATCCACCACTTACATCATTAACAATAATTGCCCCAGCATTTACTGCAGCCGATGCAACTTCGTGCTTCATGGTGTCAATGCTTATTAATATATTTTCTTTTTTTAACTCTTCGATTACAGGAATTACTCTCTGTATTTCTTCATCAATACTTATTTGGTTGGCGCCAGGTCTTGTTGATTCGCCACCAATATCAATTAAATCTGCTCCATCTGCGATTAATTTTTTAGCTTGCTTGATTGCAATTTCTTTATCTAAAAATTTTCCACCATCAGAAAAAGAATCTGGTGTTACATTCAATACTCCAACGACAAGACATCTTTCTAATTTGCTTAATTCAATTGGTAAACCGCTTGGTTTTAAGCGAGTATTTTCAATCATGCTTTGTGAGTTATCAAAGTTAAGGCTTCATGTCTTAACGCTGGCTCTTCCAAAGTTCCTCTCACTACAGAAGTCGTGGTCATAGATTCTGGTTTATTAACACCGCGCATACTCATGCAGAAATGTTCGCATTCAATAACCACAATTACCCCTTGTGGTTTCAGAATTCTCATCAAAGCATCAGCTACTTGGGAAGTTAATCTTTCTTGAACTTGAGGTCTTTTGGCATAAACATCAATTAATCGAGCAAGTTTTGATAAACCTGTAATTTTACCGTTGTTGTTTGGCACATAACCAACACTTGCTTTTCCTACGAATGGCAATAAATGATGTTCACATATTGAAAAAATATTTATATTTTTAACAATTACTAATTCATTGTGATTTAGATCAAAAGTTGTGGCTAACACATCTTCAGGTCTTTCATAAAGTCCTGAAAACAATTGTTTATAGGCTTTTGCCACTCTTTTTGGAGTATCTAGTAGCCCATCTCGATCAGGATCTTCGCCGATTCCTTTAATGATTTCTCGAACAGCGTTTTCAATTCTTTTCTCGTCAAAACTAGGTCTTTGCAAAGGATCGACATCTGCAAGTGGATCTGCGGTAGGGCTTATGCGTGTTTTTTCTTGCATAAAAACTATTTCTTATTTTTATCTGTTTGACTTGCTACAGCACCACTTTTAGTAGAAGTTTCTTTTGCGTGGTTTAAAGTTGCAGGAGTTTCTTCATCTTTTACTAACCGAATTGGTGCTTTTACTGGACCTTTCTTTGAAGGTTTTCTCTTACTAGAACCTGTCCAAGCAGGTCTTGCAGGACGTTTCTTTAATTTAGAAAATATTTTTGCAACTTCTTCTTTATCTAATGTTTCTTTTTCTAATAGTTCAACAACTAATTTGTCTAAAATTGCACGATTATTATCTAAAATTGCATATGCTTCATGATGAGCATTATCAATCAATTTTCTAACTTCTGAATCAATAGCAGATGCTACATCTTCTGAATAGTCTCTTTGATGATTCAAATCTCTACCTAGAAAAACATCTCGGCCTTCAGTGCCATATTTAATTGCACCTAACTTTTCTGTCATTCCATATTGAGTAACCATTGCTTTTGCAACTGAAGTTGCTTTTTCAATGTCATTTGATGCACCTGTAGTTGGATCATGAAATACCATTTCTTCAGCAGCTCTTCCACCTAACATGTATGCAAGTTGATCAAGCATTTGATTTCTAGTTGTGGAATAAGTGTCTTGTTCAGGTAAAACCATTGTGTAACCAAGTGCTCTTCCTCTTGGCAAAATTGTAATTTTGTGAACTGGATCTGTATTTGGCAATGCTGCTGCAACGAGTGCATGTCCGCCTTCATGATAGGCAGTTATTAATCTTTCTTTCTCACTCATTAAACGAGTTCTCTTTTGTGGTCCTGCAATTACTCGATCAATTGCTTCATCAAGAATTAGTGAATCAATAAATTTCTTTCCACTTCTTGCTGTTAACAATGCTGCTTCATTTAAAACGTTTGCTAAATCTGCACCAGTAAATCCTGGAGTTCTTTTTGCAACTTCATTTAATTTCACATCTTCTGCAATCGGTTTACCTTTAGCGTGAACTTGTAAAATTCTTTCTCTACCTTTTAGATCAGGTCTTTCGACTGCTACTTGGCGGTCAAATCTTCCTGGTCTTAAAAGTGCTGGATCTAAAACATCTGGTCTGTTTGTTGCAGCAATAAGGATTACACCTGTGTTGACATCAAATCCATCCATCTCTACAAGTAATTGATTTAATGTTTGCTCTCTTTCATCATGACCACCACCAAGTCCTGCGCCACGTTGTCTACCAACTGCATCAATTTCGTCTACGAAAATAATTGCTGGAGCTGCTTGTTTTGCTTGTTCAAACAAATCTCTTACTCTACTTGCACCAACACCAACAAACATTTCCACAAAATCAGAACCAGAAATTGAAAAGAATGGAACTCCAGCTTCACCTGCTACTGCTCTTGCTAAAAGTGTTTTACCTGTTCCGGGAGGACCGTAAAGTAGAACACCTTTAGGAATTTTTGCACCGACTGCTTGAAATTTTGAAGGTTCACTTAAAAACTCTTTTATTTCTTGTAATTCCTCAACAGCTTCATCTGCTCCTGCAACATCTGCAAAAGTAGTTTTGGGCATATCTTTATTTATTGATCTTGCTTTGGCTTTTCCAAAATTAAGTACTCTATTTCCACCTTGCATTTGACCCATAAAGAAAAAGAGTAAAAATATAACTAATGCAATTGGAAGTAATGTAAATAGCAAATTAACTAAAAAGTTGTCTTTAGGAACAACTGTGTCATAGCCATCTTGAGCTATAAGTCCTCGTTCAACTTTTGCTTGAAGTAATTCTTGTAGAACAACTCCTTGGCCAGTAATGAAATCTGCTTTTGCTTTTTTACCATCCTTGAAAGTTAATTCAATTCTTTGATCTCTATCAATTAATTTGACACTTTGCACTTGATCTTTTTGGATAGCCAAAACTGCTTGAGAAGTTGTAATTGTTTCTGGTGCAGTTGAAGAAGAAATTACATTGCTTCCAAGTAAAACTAATGTGATTGCAACTGTAATCCAGAAAAACGGTCCACGAAAAAACTTATTTGCCTTCATCCAAAGAAAGGGTTAAACCCAAACCTCCGTTTGTTATCTACTCAAAGTGTTTGGCAAAACTTGCCACACCTTCGATGTTACGCGTTAGGACTTTTGGGTGTAGACGTCTGGGTGCAAAGTGGCGATAGATCTTAAATTTCTATACTTTTGTGCGTAATCCAAGCCATATCCAATTACAAATTCGTTTGGAATATCAAAACCAATATAGTCAGCTTTTACATCCATTTGTAAAGAGTCTGGTTTTCTTAAAAGTGTAAATATTTTGACACTTTTTGGTCCTCTAGATAACAAATTATTTTTCAACCAATGCAGGGTAAGACCTGTGTCCAAAATGTCTTCAACAATTAATACGTTTCTTCCTTCTATGTCTGTATCTAAATCTTTCAATATTCTTACAACTCCGCTGGAAGTTGTGCCATGTCCATAAGAAGAAGCAGCCATCCAATCCATTTCAATATTTTTTGTTAAATGTCTAGCTAAATCAGCCATCACCATTACTGCACCGTTTAATACACCAACTAAAAGTAAATCTTGACCAGCATAATCTTTATCAATTTGTTTTGCGACTTCAGCTATTTTTTCATCAATTTGTTTTTCAGTTAAAACTTCTCTTACGATTTGATTTTTTATATCGTCGCTTTTCATTATTTCCTTTAAAACTAGTTTCTGGATGAAATAAATCTTATTGTTTGATTATCTCTGCTTGCTTGAATGAAACCAGGTAAGTCGACGTTACCTTGGCCACGCCATTTTGTAACAAGAGCATCAATAGCCTCAATATGTTCAAATGAAAATGGTCCTGGGATAACCCCTGATTCTAAAGCTGCAATTTTTATGATTCTTTTTCTAATTGCTGCAGGTAATTTAATTAATTCTTCCACATTTAACTCTCTATCGAGTTTTTCGTAATTTTCTACAGCTATTGAATCTAATGCTTCATTATCTTCTTTTAATAAATCTGAAGTTCTATCTAAAGATTCAATGGCAGATTCACCTAAGACTTCAATTAATTTGGGCATTAACTCATTTCTAACTTTTGATCTTAAAAAACGATAATCGGTATTTGCTGGATCTTGCCAAAATGAAATTCCTTCTTTTTCTAAAGCATCAACTAATTCTTTTTTTCTTATATGCAAAAAAGGTCTTAAGTACTTTCCTGAAACTTCTTTCATTGCAGATAAAGACTTTGCACCACTTCCTCTAGTAAGTCTCATTAGCATCGTTTCTGCTTGATCATCTTGTGTATGTGCAAGTAAAACTGCTTTTGCATTTAGCTCAAGTGTTAATTCTTCAAAAGCTTTATATCTAGCACTTCTTGCAGCAGATTCCAAACCTTCTTTATTATCTTTAACCACAATTTTTTTGATAACAACTTTTTCAATTCCAAAATTTTCACATTGATCTTTAGCAATTAAAGCAACTTTAGAAGATTCTTCAATCAATTGATGATCAATAACAACTGCAATTAAATTTAAACCTAATCTTTTTGCAACAACATTGCTTGTCCAGGCAAGAGCTAATGAATCTGCCCCTCCAGAGCAGGCAATAAGTAAAGTGTCTGCTGGATCAAAATCTTTAACTAATTCATTAACAGCATTTTGTAATTTAATTGGTGGATTATTCATTTGTAATTGCACATTCACAATTAGCAATTTCATTCAATAAATTATCTAGTTCTTCTCTAACTTGATTAGGTTTATCGACTCTGTTTACTAAAATTGCAAATGAAAGAAATGCATTATCTTTGGTGGTGACTGTTCCGGCCAAAGTTATTACTTGATTGAGTGTCCCAGTTTTTGCTCTAACTACACCTCGACCAGGCGATTTATCTTCATTAAATCTTTTTTCCATTGTGCCCAATCCATGACCAGTTGGAAGTCCAGTAAACACAGGCCAAGTATCAACAGGAATTTCAAATGATGGCATTGATAAAAATTTAGTTGGATCACCTTTATTTTCAATAACTAAATCTGGTTTCACAACTGACTTATAAATCAGATTTGTAAAATCTGAAGGTGAAATTTTGTTTGTTCGACTTAGACCACTTGTATCAGTTAACGCATTATCTACACTTGAAATTCCAAGTTCTTCAACATCTTTTAAAACTAATTCAGTAGCAGCATTTGTTGAAGGATCTTTAGTAGAAATATCTGATGCAACTCGAGCTAAAATCTCGGCATCTTGGTTATTAGAAATAATCAACATATCTTCAATAATTTGAGCAACAGATTTAGAATATTCAGTTGCAACATCAAATGCGTCAGAAGGAGCTTTTTTCCTAAAAACTAAACCATTAACTTTTATATTATTTTTTATTAAATAAATTGCAAAAGTTTGACCTGTGGTAATTGACGGATCTTCGGGTGCTTGACCAGGGGCTAGTGGATCATCCAAATTAAGTGCTGAAATTAAATGAACTTCACTACTTCTAAAGTAATTATCCAACCAATCAACTGGTCTTTGAAGTGGACCAAGGGATGAATCATCCACAAATAGATTAACTTCAAAAACGTTAAATTTTTTCAAATTGTCTGCTGTTTGTTTAGCTAAATCCTCTAAATCAGCTTTTCTTGGATTACTTTCAGTCCCAAGTTGAGGATCGCCGCCTCCCACTAAATAAAGATTCTTATCTAAATATTTAACTTTAGTTACGAATTTTGCATCCAAATCTAAAGTTATTGAATTACTTGCTGCAGTATAAATTTTTGTTAATGAGGCAGGCATCATTGAATCATCTGCATTACTTTCAAAAACAACTGAACCATCCGTCAAATTTCTAATTGAAATTCCATAACCTGTTGAATATAAGGGATTACTTAATTGTTTAGTAACTATATTTTCAACTGAAGTGTTATCAGCTGATTTGTATACAAGAGGTTCTAAAACTACAGAGGCAAGTTCATTATTTACCGTTGCATTTACTGCAGAATTATTAATCATCAAAGGTAAAAGAAGTAAATTAATGGCTACTAATTTGATTAACTTCATGCCATCATAATAATTTAACTTAATTTTAAGCGTGTTATTGAAGCGCATTTTAAGCATTCTCAGATTGAAAGACTAGGCTTATTGGGTCATCATAACGTTTATAGAGAGAGTTAATAACTAGATGAGTAAAAATACTGAAAATTCAAACAGTACCTATTTAGAACATAAAGAAATTGTGCCAATTTTGGTTGGCTTGATGTCAGGATTATTTTTAGCCGCACTTGATCAAACAATTGTTGCTACTGCAATTAAAACTATTGGCGATGATCTAAATGGTTTGTCACTTCAAGCTTGGGCCACAACTGCTTATTTGATTACTTCAACAATTACGACACCTTTATATGGAAAATTAAGCGACATCTTTGGTAGAAAGCCACTTTTTATTTGGGCAATTTCAATTTTCATAGTTGGATCAGCGCTTAGTGCTTTTGCAACATCTATGTACAGCTTGGCAATTTATAGAGCTATACAAGGTTTAGGTGCTGGTGGACTTTTCACTCTGGCACTTGCAATTATTGGTGACATTGTTCCGCCTAGAGAACGCTCTAAGTACCAGGGCTACTTCATTGCAGTGTTTGGATCTTCCAGTGTTCTAGGACCTGTAATTGGTGGATTTTTTGCTGGACAAAATTCAATCATTGGAATTACTGGTTGGCGCTGGGTTTTCTTAGTAAACGTTCCAATTGGTTTGATTGCACTATTCATAGTCGGCAGAACTTTGCATATTCCAAATTTCCAAAAAGTAAATCACTCAATCGATTGGTTAGGTGCAATTTCTTTAACTGTTGGTTTAATTCCATTGCTACTTGTAGCACAAGAAGGCAGAATTTGGGGTTGGACAAGTGTTGAATCAATAACTTGCTATTCAATTGGAATTGTAAGTTTAATTCTGTTCGTAATTTTTGAAAACAAAATGAAAGATGAAGCAATTTTGCCTCTAAGGCTTTTCAAAGATAAAACATTTTCACTTCTTTCAGTGGTGGGTTTAATTACTGGCGCTGGAATGTTTGGTGGTCTTGCAATGCTTCCGCTTTATCTTCAAATTGTTGGCGGATCTTCCCCAACTAAAGCAGGCCTTGAATTATTACCTTTAACTCTAGGCATCATGACTGGATCAATAATTTCTGGAAGAGTTATTTCAAAAACAGGAAAATACAAAATTTTTCCTGTAATTGGAACTGTGCTGTTAACAGCCACGTTGTTTTTAATGACTACTTTTAACGCAGATACCAAGTATTGGTGGATTGCAATTTTGTCCTATTTATTCGGAGTTGGACTTGGACATGTACTGCAACCAACCGTTATTGCAGTGCAAAACGCTGTAGCTAAAAAAGATCTTGGGGTTGCAACTTCTTCAGTTACTTTATTCAGACAACTTGGTGCAACTGTTGGAACAGCCGCATTTATTTCAATTTTGTTTGGAAAAGTAGGCAAAGAAACTCAAAATGCATTTGCAGCATCTGTTACTGATCCTGAATATCAAAAAGCACTAATGGATCCAAATAATGCTTCTACTGTTCAACAACTACAAGCACTTCAAACAGGTCAAGCAACATTTGATGACACCTCTTGGCTAACTTCAGCTAATAGAACTTTAATTCATCCAATTTTGGATGGTTTTGCAAATTCAATGTCATATGTTTTCTTAATTGGAGCAATAGTTGTTGCAGGATCTATCATTTTTGCAATCCTTACTCCAAACAATAAATTAAGTGAACGCGAAAATTCTGCTCCTGTTTCGCATTAATTAAATGGAGTATTTAATACAAGGTTTACTTCTTGGACTAGGTGTTGGTTTAGCACCTGGTCCATTACTTGCTCTAGTTATCTCTGCTTCATTACGAGGTGGAACTTCTCATGGTTTAAGAGTCGCTTTATCTCCCCTAATTACGGATTTACCAATTATTGTTATCTCACTTTTTATTTTGCGACAAATAAATAATTCAGCTCTTGGTTTTTTAAGTATTGTTGGGACAATTGTGCTTTTTTATTTTGCTTATGAATCGTGGATAGCTGGAAAAAATAACCCTCAAAACTTTATTAAAGAAGGAAAATCTATTGGTTCAACAAAAACCACCTTGTTTAAAGCCATTCTAACTAATTTTGTAAATCCATCTGCGTGGTTATTTTGGATGACAGCAGGAGGAACTTTACTTGTCAGTGGTTGGAATAAAAGTTTGCTCGATGCAGCTGGATTCTTAGTTGGTTTTTATTTATTACTTATTGGAAGTAAAGCTTTGCTTGCATTTGGAATTGGCTCTACTAGAAATAAAATGCCTTCTTGGTTATATAAATTACTAGTCAGAATTGCAGCAATTCTACTTCTAGTTTTAGGAATTGAGCTTTTTCGTTCTAGTCTGAATTTCTTCTAAAGTTCTTTCTTTTTTTATTTTTGTCATCAAATCTGCTTCTTTTATTTCCTCTTTGGTTTCTGCCTCGGTTTCGATTTCTATTTTTATTTCTATCGCGATTGAAACTTTTTTCTTTATCTTTTTGTTTTTCAACTGGTGCAACCCAAGCAACACCACTTGGTTTTTTAGCTCCAGTAATCTCTCTTAATTCAGGACTTGTTGGTTTAATTCTGACAAATTTTGGGTTAATTCCAACATGAGTCATTAATTTTCTAATTGTGTTTTGTTGCTTTAAATTACATAAAGTAACAACGTGACCAGATTCTCCAGCTCTTGCAGTTCTTCCTGCTCTATGCAAATAATCTTTTGCTTTTTGAGGAGGATCTATATGCACCACTAATGAAATGTCTTCAACGTGAATACCTCTTGCTGCAACATCGGTTGCAACCAAAGTATTTATTTGACCCGATTTAAATTTGGCTAAAGTTTTAGTTCTAACTGATTGTGATTTTCCTCCGTGCAAAGATCCAACAGGTATACCTTGAGCTGCTAAACGCGTCGATAACTTATCTGCTCCATGTTGAGTTTTCACAAACATAATTGTTTTTCCATCACGGGCTGCAATATTTGCCACAATTTCATCTTTATCGTTTGGATGAATCACTAACACATGATGCGACATTGTGGAGACACTTGCTTTATCTGAATCAACAGAATGCACAACTGGATTATGTAAATATTTTTTAACTAAAACATCAACGTCTCTATCTAATGTTGCTGAAAAAAGTAATCGTTGACCTTTCTTTTTACAAGCATCCAATATTGCTTTCATATCTGGCAAGAAACCCATGTCTGCCATTTGATCTGCTTCATCTAAAACTACAATTTCAACTTCATCTAAAACAACATGTTTCTTTTCCATAAGATCCATTAATCTTCCTGGAGTTGAAACCAAAATTGGCACTGCTTTTCTTAAAGCTTGAATTTGTGCACCATAAGGCATCCCGCCAGCAACTAATCGTGAACTTAAATGAACTGATGGAGCAAGAGAATTAATTACATCATTTATTTGCATCGCTAATTCTCTAGTGGGAGACAAAATAATTGCAAGAGGATGATGTGCTCTTGCTTTTCTATTAGCAAGTTTTGTTAGAACAGCTAAACCAAAAGCTAAAGTTTTTCCTGAACCAGTTTGACCTCTACCCAAAACATCTTTTCCACCGATTGCATCTGGCAAAGCTTTTACTTGAATGGGGAATGGTTCAATAATTTCCATTTTATTTAAAGTTTTAACTAGCGCAGGATTTACTCCCAATTTATTAAATGTCAAATTATCTTCTTTGATGATCTTTACTTAAATTCTTTTACTTGTAATTTGCGCAAACATGCTGGAAATTATTGATATTAAAATTGCGCTAAAAAATGCGGACCAAAAACCTTGAATGCTTAATGAATCTGTTAAGCGATCTGTTATTAAAAGCATCGCTGTGTTAACAACTAAGAGCGATAAACCTAAGGTTAAGAACGCAAGAGGCATAGTTAAAACTTTTAATAATGTTCCCAAAGTCGCATTCACTAAAGCCAAAACTAAAGCAATTATTAAATAGTTCTTTAATCCGCCTGTAACTTCAATTCCTGGAATCAACATGGTGGTTATCCAAACCCCAATTGCAATTCCTACGATTCTAAATAAAAATTTCATATGACTTAATTGTCTCACATGAACACTTAATTGTTATGTAGTGATTAAATGTATGTGAGTAATCTTTATAAAAGTAGAGGATAAATGAACGATAAATCACCAAAAATAAAACCACTTGAAACTTCAGGAATTTTTCAAGTGACTTTAGGAACAATCCTTTTCTTCATAGCAACCCTGGTCATTTTTATAAATCCTTCAATCACAGGAAGTATTGATTCAAATCAAGCATTGAGAGTAACGATTTTAGGTTTTTTCTTAGGATTACTCGGTTTAAGTATTTTATTTAAGCGACAAAAAAGATTAAAGAAATCTAGTTAGAACTTTCTTCATCAAGTTCTGCTTCATCAATTAAATCGACTTCGGTTTCCAAATCATCAACTTCTAAGTCAGCAATATCATCTTCTGCTTCAACTTCCATTTGATCATCAAGATTTTCATCATCTAAAACAGTTTCTCCTGTTGGAATTGAATGAAGGGTTGCCACAATTTCACTGTGTCCACCACAACCGTGATCTAATGAAACTACTTTTCCATCTTCCACTGAAAATTTATTAGTACATACTCCAAACATTTGACCCAAAGAACCAGACAGAGAAACATAAAACCCGCAAGTAAAACATTGATCTGTTACAGCTTCGGCAATTGCAGAATGTGGACCTCTGTCTCCTTTATGCCAACGTTCAGCTGTTTGGTCTTTTCCAAAAACAGATAGAACTCTTTCTCTAGCAAAACCTATTTCAAAACCCTGTGGCGTTAAAGTTTCTTCAAATAAATCTTCTACGCCAGAAAAACCTGGGACTAATCTTTCATCAGTTTTTGATGTTGGTAAAACATCACCAACTCCGATATCTCCTGCTTCAACTCTTTGTTCCCAAGGAATCCAAGCTTTGGCAAGTAAAGCACCTTCGCCTGGAATTAAAACAATTTCAGAAACTGTCACATTGCTATCTTCAGAACTTGTTGCAAGAGTTACAGCCCAATACCAACCGGCATATGCTTTATCTACGCATTTAAATTTATGCGTTAAAACATTTTCACCTTCTGCAACAAAACCTAAGTATTCGCCAACTCTTGATTCAGTAATTTCTTCAACTAATTGTTCGCGAGCAAAATCTTTAGCTTTATTTAATTTATTTTCCAAAGCAGTTGCCACGATTAATGTTTCAACAATTCTTTAGTTAAGCGTCTAAATCGTTTGCGACAGCTCTTAAAACTGCAGCAATTTTGCTTGCAGAAGAATCATCTGGATAACGACCTCTGCGCAATTGGTTTGAAACACCATCCAACAATTTGATTACATCTTCTAAAGTTGCAGCCATATCATCAGTATCTTTTCTGCCAGCTTTAGCCAAACTTGGTGGAGTTTCTAAAATTTTTACTTGTAACGCTTGTGTGCCACGTCTTCCTTCGGCAACACCAAATTCAACACGAGTTCCAGGCTTTGGAATAACACCATCAGGCAACGCTGTTACGTGAACGAAAACATCTTCGCCTTCATCAGTTTCTAAAAATCCGAAACCTTTTTCCACGT
>JACCDY011009735.1_pt1 | contig 21291 bp, 25 predicted proteins | sample 7446391 | NCBI WGS metagenome assembly JACCDY01 (sample SAMN15323451, study PRJNA562643) | freshwater metagenome | isolation source: river surface water | place: USA:Blue River Watershed | collected 2017-08-18 | reverse complement strand
TCAACAGCAATTAAGGCTGTAAACACAGCTAAGAACATAGGCAAAGTCAGTGGCGAAAGTTTACGTCGAGAAGCGTTAGGACTTATAACTAGTCCTGCTGCTGTCAGCGGCATTGTAAACACTGTAGGTGGAGTCGTAGGTGCTGCCTTTCCAAAAAATAATACAGGAAACACTACAACACCGGCTACTCAAAAGAGGTTAGCACCTCCATCGGGAGATTAATATGGCAACAAATATTCCTGTTTCTCCGTCGGAAGACAGCGGCGCCGCAACTAAATTATTTTTTGACACTTACGGTCAAACTCCTTTAGAATTTAATGCCAACGAAGTTAGTGCCGCAATTGGTTTTTTTCAAGCAGCGGGTTTTGACGATGATGCTGCTGCAACCACAGGCGCAGTATTATTGAAGCAGGCTAAACTAGATGCAATTCCAGTTTATAAAATATTAGACACCTTAAAAAAATTAAACGGTGTTCAACTTAGTGCCCTAGTTGGCGAAATTCTTAACAACAGCAGAGGCACTAGTAGTACATTAGGCTTTAAAGTTGTTAATGTTGAAAAACAAAATCAAACTAGAAATATTTTTGCCTAATGGTTAAATTTGCGCAAGGTCGTTTTGAAATGAAATATCCCGACAAGTACGTTGGGAAGAAAACACCGTTGGCTCGTAGTAGTTGGGAATTTGTTTTTATGAGAATGCTAGACGAACATCCCGGCGTAGAAAATTGGGCCAGTGAAAGCATACAAATACCTTACAGAGATCCCTTAACAGGAAAATACACAATATACGTTCCTGATTTTTTTATTGTATACAAAGATAAGAACGGTAAAAAACATGCCGAGGTAGTAGAAGTAAAACCTGCTAGTCAAACAATTAGAGAACAGGTTGGAAAGAGCCTTTATAACCAAGAGCAATATGTCAAAAATTTAGCCAAATGGGAAGCTGCAACTGCTTGGTGCAAACAGCAAGGTATTAGATTTAGAGTCATAAACGAAGGCGATATTTTTCACCAAGGCTCAAAACGTAGATAAGTATAGCTATGACTAAGAAACTTGAAGAACTGTTTAATTTGGAAGAAAAGCCTTCTAAAAAAACAGAAACTCCAAAAATTAAAGAAGCACACGACCACGAGGAAGTGCAGTCTCTAGACGATAGCTACAAAGCTGTAGCAGCAATCACTAGAGATTTGCCTGCTATTAAAGAATTAGATGATCTAGGAGAAGGCGAATTAGATGCACTAGCTAAAAAAGCTGAAGAAGCCTACGACGATCTAATGGATTTAGGTATGAACGTAGAAGTACGTTACAGCGGTCGTATTTTTGAAGTAGCTGCTAGTATGATGGGCAATGCTATTAATGCTAAGACTGCTAAAATTGAAAAAAGATTAAAAGCCATAGATTTACAGCTTAAAAAGTACAAAATTGACAAAGATAACAACGAAGATCCAAACGATATGATTAATGGGCAAGGATACGTTATCAGTGACCGCAACGAGCTGCTTAAGAGATTAGGCAAAAAGGAATAAATACTACTATGAAAACCTTTAAAGAATATCTCACCGAAAATAAAAAGGCCTATCCTTTCCGTATTAAAGTAGCCGGTGAGCTACCAGAAGGATTTGCAAAAAAAGTAAAAGAATATCTAGGATATTGCAAACCAACTTTGGTTGAAAAATCAAAGACACCTATTCAAGCACAGCTTTTAGACTTTCCAGAATTAAGCAATATGGAAGTTCATGTGTTTGAAGTAGTTTGCGAGTATCCAACAACTGCTCCACAAATTATTGAAAGGATCAAATGCCTTGTTCCTGAAAGTCATCTTCGTGTAAGAAACAGCGATGATCGTGCAGAAGCAGAACATGACGAATTTAATATGGAAGGTTCTGGAGAATCTATTTTAGAAGAACCAGAATACACAGATAAAGTCAAAGTTAAAGATTACTTCGGCGACGATTTTAATAAGAGTTTCTTAAAAGATTTGAGTAAAGCAGCTAAAGACAGGGCTAAGGAAGATGGTAGAGGCGAGTATAAACTTCCTAAAGCTAAACAAGATAAAGCAGGCGCAAAGAGCGCCCTAGGGAGTTAATTAAATGGATTTTCAACAATTATTAGCAAAGATGCAACAGCTGGATCAGCCAGTTGGAGAAGAGTGCGGCATGCCTCCTCCAAGCATGGCCCCAATGAATCAAATGCCAACGGATCAACCTCCTCCAGCACATCCTAGCCTAAGCATTAATTTAAATGCACAAGGCATGGACAACATTGAGCACATTATGAAGCTGGTTGCTAAGGTTAACCCCGATATGCAAAAACCAGAAATGCCACCGTTGCCATCTTTAAGCCCAGAGCCAAGCATTATGAGCATTAAGCCATCTATGCCGCCGTTAAAGATGTTGCCAGACCTTGATGACGAACCAGAAGGCGATCATCCAGAGCCGGATGCAGATAACTTTGGCGGTCCTAGCGATAATGATGCTGACAACAAAATTGACATCATTCAAAAGTCTATGGGAGATATGGACGGTGATGGAGATAAAGACATCGACTCAGACGATGAAGAAGGTGAGGACGATGACGAAAAAGAAAAGAAAGACGAATGGGCTAACGGTTTAACCGGACACGATGATGTAGATTACAAAGGTATGGATGCAGCGGTACCTAATGGTAATGATTTAAACAAGCATAAATCTACATTTCCTAAAGTTGCCGGCGGTGACAACCCTATGCAAAAAGATTCATTCCGTGAATCAATTCGTGCAGAATTACTAAAAAGATTGAATGAAGCTAAAGGAGTCAAATAATGGCATCAGTAACTAGAGTAAACGGTTTAAGAAATACCGTTGGTACTTTGTACACAGACAATTGCACAGCATTTGTTATTCAAGTACAAAACGCAGCTAATTCAAATAGAGACCTACGTGCAGAAGACGATGCCGTTGACGAAGCAGTTGAACATATTGTTAAAGAATTAAATCCGTTGGCATTCTTTGTAGTTGATGCTGCAACAGGTTTAATTTATGCAATCATGGATAAAAATGCCAGCGCCAGCGACATTCAAACTAGAATTAGAAACCTAGGCACAACAGTTGGTCCAAATTCTATCGATGTTACCGGTACAGATGTAACTGCCGCAACATCGTTGACATTGGCTTAATTAACACTATAATCAAATAGGGCCGAGAGGCCCTATTTTTTTCATTAAATAATAGTATGGCAAAAAGTCTTGACGGTAATTTAATTAAGAAAGCTCATGCTCCTCAACGATATACGTTAGAGGAAGTTCAGCATCTTGAAAAGTGTATGGATCCAGTGAGTGGTCCAGAATACTTTATGCGAAACTTTTTAAAGATTCAGCATCCCACTAGGGGTTCAATTCCCTTTGTTCCTTATGACTATCAAGTAAGATTAATTGACGCTTATCATAATCACAAAGATGTAATTGCTATGTTACCTCGTCAGATGGGTAAAACAACCTGTGCTGTGGGATACTTGTTATGGTTTACACAGTTTGTTCCTGAATCTCAAATATTGATCGCTGCTCACAAATATGAAGGTGCGCAGGATATTATGAATCGTTACCGTTTCGGTTACGAAAACTTACCTGACTTTATTCGTGCTGGTGTATATTCGTATAATAGAAATACCATTGAGTACGATAACGGTTCTAGAATACAAGCAACTACTACTACAGAAAACACAGGTCGTGGTAAATCTCTTTCGTTAATTTACTGCGATGAGTTTGCGTTTGTGCAACCCCCAGAAAAAGCTAAAGAGTTTTGGACTGCTCTATCTCCAACATTGTCCACAGGTGGTCGTGCTATTATTACATCAACTCCTAACTCGGACGAAGATCAGTTTGCTATGATCTGGACTGAGGCTAATAATAGATTTGACGAGTACGGTAATGAATCTGAGTTAGGTGTAAACGGATTCTTCCCATATTTTGCACATTGGAACGAACATCCAGATCGTGATGAAAAATGGGCTCAAACAGAACGTGCTAAAATTGGTGACGAACGATTCCGTCGTGAATTTGATTGCGAGTTCTTGATTTTTGATGAAACTCTAATCAATGCTGTAAAGCTAGTAGACTTAAAAGGTGTCGAACCTGTGATGACTATGGGTCAAACTAGATTCTATAAAGACATTGATCCTAGAGCAACTTATCTTGTAGCATTAGATCCTAGCATGGGCACAGGCGGCGACTATGGCGCTATCCAAGTTTTTGAAATGCCTAGCATGGTACAGGTAGCAGAGTGGCGACACAATTTAACTCCTATACAAAATCAAACTAAACATCTTAGAGAAATTTGCAAATATATTCAGGATAGAGGAATTGAAAAAGGCGGACAACCTCAGATCTACTATTCGGTAGAAAATAATACAGTAGGAGAAAGTGCGCTAATCTGTATTCAAAATATGGGGGAAGAAAACATTCCTGGCTTGTTCCTAAGTGAGCCTATAAGAAAAGGACATGTTAGAAGATTCCGCAAAGGATTTAACACTACACACAAGACTAAAATTGCTGCTTGTAGTCAATTCAAACATATGCTAGAAACTGCAAAAATGACAGTTTACAGCAAACCTTTAATTTCAGAACTAAAAACATTCGTAGCCCACGGTGTTGGCTACGGTGCAAAAACAGGTGAACACGACGACTTAGTGTCTGCTACATTGCTAATTATAAGGATGGCAGAAATACTCAGCGACTGGGATCCTAAAATCTACGAAAAAATGACAGACAAATTAACTGAAGATCAGTTACCTATGCCTATATTCGTAAGCAGCGGATTTTGAATAAATATAACTATGGATGCTACAAACAATATCGCTACAGATTTATTTTATAAAATTAGAAGCAGATTTCAGGGCCTAAAATTAGGCAACGAAATGGGCCAAATTACCATTAACCCAGAAGAAGCTAGATTCTTTGATTTTGATTACATGGAAGGTGAAACGCCTATTGGGCACGTTAGTATTAGTCTAGCTGAGCCTAATTCTATGAAAGTTTATTTTAGTTCTGGAATAACAGAATCAATGGACGGTAATCAAAAAGATAATTGGTATGGATTCTTAAAAGAATTAAGACAATTTTCTAAACGTAGATTAATGGCATTTGATACTAGAGATATTGCCAAAGACAATTTAGATAAAAGAGATTATCAGTTTTTGAGCCAACACAATCAGCCTCAAAAACAAAAACAAGATCAAGTAGTAAAACCCGTTGGAGAACAAATTATGAGTGAAAGTGCTATGTATGGTAGCAAAACAATGAGTTACCAGAAATTAATGGACACTAGACTAATCATCAAGCACAGTAAAACATTAACCGATGATCAGCAGCCAGGTGCAAGAACTAGAAATATTTCTGCATTGTTTGTTGAAAATCAAGACGGTGAAAGATTTAAGTATCCTTTCATTCATCTAGCAGGCGCTCGTGCTATGCAGCGTCACGTAGCCAACGGTGGACTACCATACGATGATTTAGGTAAATCAATTATTCAAATGAGCGAAGAAATTGCTCAACTAAAGAGTTTTTCAAATTATGTTGTTCGTAACGATCTAATGAACTTTGAAACCAATTCTATTGTTGAGCGTTCAACAGATGCGTTAGACACACTACGTGAACAAATTAAGGCTCTGTCAAAACAAAGTCACTATGAAGCATACAGAGAAAACTTCCAGGCTAGAGAACAATTAGAAATTCCAGAAGACGTCGTTGAGGACTTTACAGAAAAATTTACAGTTAAGAATTTCAAAGAAGATATCAAATCAGTATTCCCTGTTTTATATAGATTAATGCAGGAAGGAAACACTATAGGCTATGACGACATAGTCGCAATGACCACACAAGAATCATTCAACGATGAGGCTGAAGTAATAGTCAGCGAAGAAGACGATTTTGACAGATTTGAATCATGGGTAATGGGACTAGGTGAAGAAAGTGCTATTTCCAGTCAAGATCCAGAAGAGCAAAAAGCAGCATTACAAAAATTACAAGAATTAGTTAAACAACATTTTCCAGCAGGAGTAGATGGCAGCAATGCTATTGAAAGTCTAAAAGGCATCATTGAAGATCCTCAACTATTCAAACAAATTAAAGATCAAGCCAAAGAAGATCCGGACGGCTGTGTAAGAGGCTTAGTAAAAGATTGGCTAGAGTCTAATGCTCCTGAAGTTGTAGATCAATTAGACTTTGGCGATTATGTAGAAGAGCCAGAGGGAGAAGAAGAACCAGCAGCAGCAGGCTTTGGTGACGACCAAGCAGAAAAAGAAAGTGCAGAAGAAGGAAATCAAAGCAGCATACAAGAGCTAGCAGAATTTATTCACAGTTTCTACGACAAAGAGTCAGGCACATTCCCTAAAGGCCCAGAAGGTGTTTGCACAATGGTAGGCAAAAAGTTTGGTGAACAGGCAGAACAGGTAGCCCGTAAGTTTGTAGAGCGTATGGCACCACAACAAACCACAGAACAAAATCCAGAACTAGCAGAATTAGCTCGTATTAGAGAACTATCAGGCATGTAATGAGGTAATGGTATGAATGGTGTATTAGGTACTTGGACTTTATTATCTAACATAAACCAAGCAATTTATTACAATAATTACGACACAGCCAGTGTCGTAATTGTTAATCTTTGTAATAGAGGTAACCAAACAACCAATGTTAGAATTGCAGTAAGTTCTAGTCCAACAGCACCATCAGCTGCTGAATGGTTTGTCTATAACGTAGAAGTTCTTCCTAAAGAGGCCTACGAAAAATCTGGAATCATTATTTCTCCAGGAAAATATATTGTTGTTAGATCAACTTCTGCAGATGTAACCGCAGTGTGTTATGGTATAACTAACAGCAACGCTACACCTGCTGGTATAGGACAAAATCTTGGAACAGCACCTACATGGAGCACAGCCGAAGCATTGCCTATAGTGTACGCTGGCGATTCTAGAACTTCTATACAATTAAGTGCTACAGACGAAGAAGGCGAAGCTATTACATATTCGCTAACTTCTGGAAGTCTACAAGGTATGACTTTAAGTTCAACCGGTTTACTTTCAGGAACTCCTTCTGTAACAGGTTATGTATCCGGTGTAGCAGATGCTACATCTACAGCAACTATTACAGCTACTGATTCAAGAAATTTATCAACAGCAAGAACATTTAGTATTACAAGAAGATGGCGTGATGGAACATCTTCAGGCCAGGCTGCTGTAAGTGCCGAAGCAATTAAAGCAATGACTGGCACAACATCTAACGGACAATATTGGATTCAGCCAGTGGGTGCTCCTACTGCACAACAAGTATTTTGTATAATGGATAATTCCATCGGCGACAGCGGCGGATGGATGGCGGCATTTAATATAATCTCAACATCAAATAGTGGTATCCCAAGCGGAGCAGCCGATTGGAATAACGTTGATTTTTGGGATACCAGAGATAACACATTTAATACTGGTAGTGGATTAACTACAAATTTTAAAAATAATTTATACGGATACTCTCCAGTAAGAAAAGTAAACATTTTATTACATAACATTTCAAACTCGAGTTTTAGAGGGTATGGACAATACGATTTGTTAAGCGGTGTTTCGGGAAATACATTATTTCAACTATGCGGCGGCGGAATTGGAGTAAATGTTTCAATCGATAATAGAATTGCCAGCGGAGCAAGAACAGCAGGTAGCGGAAATAACGCATCCGGTTGTGTAAGAAATACAAATAGAAATCAATCAGAGTTTGGCGATTTGTTTATCGACGGGCAAAACAGTGCAGCACCGTTGGTATTTAGACAAAGGGATCCTTGGGAATCGTCAGGCGGATATTTTTATAACTCTGTTAGAATAGCCACAAAGTTAGGAGACGGTAACGGAACCTACGGTCATACATTTGCAGGCATAGGCGGAACACATGAACATAGTGGCTGGAGAGGTGACTTTGCCATGGCTCCTGTTAGTCCGTATTGCGATAATCCCCAAAGCTACGGAGATAGAACAGACGGTGTAAATATGACGTCTTATCCAAACATGAGTTTTCCATACTCTACTTCTTGTACTAACTACACCGGTGGACCTGGACAACTTAACGTCGGATATGGCGTTTTTATAAAATAAAAATTAATTATGAACGGTATACTTGGAACTTGGGATTTATTAGCTAATATAAATCAATCTATCTATTATAATAATTACGATACTGCTAGTATTGTGATTGTTAATCTTTGCAACAGAGGTAATACCAGTGCTAACATACGAATTGCCGTAAGTTCTAGTCTTACTAATCCTAGCGATGCCGAGTGGATAGTTTTTAATTCAGAAATATTACCTAAAGAAGCCTACGAGAGAACAGGCATTGCAGTTTCCCCAGGCAAGTATATTGTAGTTAGATCTAGCAATAACGAAACAACCGCAGTGTGTTACGGCCTAACAAATAGTTCGGCAGCACCGTCAGGTATTACAAGAAACTTTGGTAACCCGCCAACTTGGACAACCAGTTCAAGTCAAACAATTTTATCCGGTCAAGCAGTAAGTCTTCAGTTAGCCACAACTAACGAAGATGGAGAAACAGTTTCATACGCTGTGTCTAGCGGATCATTACCTCCTGGATTGAGTTTATCAACTAGCGGCTTACTTTCTGGAACAGTACCTACTGTGGGATATCCTTCAGCAGATGTAGTTTATACACCTACAATAACTGCCACTGACAGCAGAACATTAGCAGCACCTCAAGTGTTTAGCATTACTAGAAAGTGGAACGACGGCTCAACAGCATTGTTAGCCGCACCAAATGCTCAAGCTATTAAGTCTATGACTGGTACAACCACAAACGGTTCTTATTGGATAAACACCGGTAGTGGCGCTGTTCTAACTTACTGTCTAATGTCAGTCGGCGGCGGATATATGTTAGCCGCTAAAATCGCATCAACATCTGCATCAGCAACAGATTGGGGATTCTTTGGATCTAACTGGACAAGAACTAGCACATTAAACGAATCAGCAATTGGCAATAACACAGCTGGCGATGCTGTAGGTCGAGCATATTATGAATATAGATTAGCCACAGGTTTTGCCATGGCTCTTAATACAGTAACTAATGTGATTTCTTTTGCAAGAACCGGAGTTACACCTAGAGAAGCATTGGCAGGGTCAACCAGTACTAACCTTGAATCTCAACTGAATCGTTCAAACTTTATGACATGGATCAGTAATGCAGGCACAGCAACATCTAACTGGGACAACCAACCTAACTCGAATAGAATTAGACTGAACAGTTTGAATGAGATTCCTAACGTCGGTATGCGTTTTGGTATTACTATGAATAACGAAGCAGACGATTTATCCAACGATTCTGCTATTGGTTTTGGAACATTTACTAACAACGACACAACTGGTACAAGAAACATTGCCGCTGGTGGACATCGTTGGAGTACAGATCAAAAGTTTCCTTATCAAGGATTTATATTTGTAGCATAATGAAATGTTTTTAACAAATTGGGCACTTCGGTGCCCTTTTTTGTCAACAAAAATATAAGCTACGGCGTTATATATATACATAGATAACATTTGTCTATGCTAACCAAAAAGGAAATTACTATGAAATTAGTAGCAACTCTAATCGCATCAATGTTCGCAGTTACAGCTTTTGCACAAGCACCAGCGGCACCAGCAAAGAAAGAAGAAGCTAAACCAGCAGCCGCAGCACCTGCTCCAGCAGCATCTGCAGCCAAGCCAGCTGAAAAGAAAGCAACTGACGCCACCAAAAGCGAAGCTAAAAAAGCCGAGCCTGCTAAGAAGTAATCCTACTCGAATAGTTCTTCTAACACTAGATGATGTAGATCTCGAAATTGATCTTGACGATTCAATACACAGAAGCTACAGCAGACCAAGATTAGAAGAACTTGACGAGGACGACGATCTTCCAGAATATGTTAGATGGAGATTGTTCTTAGCTAGACAATTGGCACTTTTGAAGTACAGAGAAATCCACGGTTAATCCGTGGATTTTTTTTGGTGAAAAATAATTTAAAATCTATTGACCTTGCTAAATAAAAAGCGCATAATAAGTGTTATGCGAAAGGCATACAAAGTCATTTACATTAAGGCATAAGGAGGCTATAAAATGGCAACATTAGCAGAAATTCGTGCGAAACTTCAAGAAGCACAAAACAAGAGCACAGGCTCTACATCAAGCGGCGGCGACAACGCAATTTATCCCCACTGGAATATGCAAGAAGGCAAGGAAGCGGTTATCCGTTTGTTGCCAGATGGTAATCCTAACAACACTTTCTTCTGGGTTGAACGTGCAATGATTAAATTGCCGTTTGCAGGCATTAAAGGTGAAGCGGATAGTCGTCCTGTTCAAGTACAAGTTCCCTGCGTAGAAATGTACAACGACGGTACAGTTTGTCCTATTCTTTCAGAAGTACGTGGTTGGTTCAAAGACAAATCACTAGAAGAAATGGGTCGTAAATACTGGAAGAAGCGTTCATACATCTTCCAAGGATTTGTTGTTGAAGATCCTATCAAAGAAGAAAAGATACCAGAGAATCCTATTCGCAGATTCATCATCGGTCCTCAAATCTATCAAATCATCCGTTCGGCACTAATGGATCCAGAGTTGGAAGAATTGCCAACTGACTTCCTACGTGGTGTTGACTTCCGTATTGCTAAAACTAGCAAAGGCGGATTTGCTGACTATTCTACTTCTAAGTGGAGTCGTCGTGAACGTGCTCTAACTGACCAAGAAAAGGCAGCTATTGATGCACACGGATTGTTTAACTTGTCAGACTTCCTACCTAAGAAGCCAACTGATGTTGAGCTTAAGGTTATGAAGGAAATGTTTGAAGCGTCAGTTGACGGTGAAGCATATGACATGGAACGTTGGGGTCAATACTTCAAACCAGCCGGTATGGGCAGTGCCACAGGAGATCCTGTAAAGGCATCTTCTCCTAAGGCTGCTACTGCTAGTGCTCCTGTTGCTGAAGATGATGCACCTTGGGAAGAACCAGCAGCTAAACCAGCAGCCGCTCCTGCTGCATCCGGTGAAAGTGCTAGTCGTGCGCAAGACATCCTTGCCATGATTCGCAATCGTCAGAAGTAATAATAAAGAATAGAGTATGGGTGAAAGCCCATACTCTCTTACCGCTACAGGAGATATAAATTGGCAAAAGCATTTGACATTTCAAAATTTAGAAAATCTATTACTAAGAGCATTGAAGGTCTTAGTATTGGTTTTAATGATCCGACAGATTGGGTCAGCACAGGTAATTACGCACTAAATTATCTGATCAGCGGCGACTTTCACAAAGGTGTTCCGCTGGGTAAAGTAACTGTGTTTGCAGGTGAAAGTGGCGCAGGTAAATCTTACATCTGTTCTGGCAACCTTATCAAGGCAGCACAAGCACAGGGCATTTATCCAATTCTAATTGACACAGAAAACGCACTTGACGAAGATTGGCTCAAGGCACTTGGCGTTGACACAGCAGAAGATAAGTTGTTGAAACTTAATATGGCTATGATTGATGATGTGGCAAAAACTATTACAGAATTTGTTGCAGAATACAAAGCCATGCCAGAAGAAACTCGTCCCAAGGTCTTGTTTGTTCTTGACTCTCTAGGTATGTTGTTAACTCCAACTGACGTTAATCAGTTCGAAGCAGGTGATCTAAAAGGTGACATGGGCCGTAAGCCTAAAGCACTGACAGCACTTGTTCGTAACTGTGTTAATATGTTTGGTTCACTAAACATTGGTCTAGTAGCAACTAATCATACATATGCATCACAGGATATGTTTGATCCAGACGACAAGATTTCAGGTGGTCAAGGCTTTATCTACGCTAGTTCTATTGTTGTTGCTATGCGTAAGTTAAAGTTAAAAGAAGACGAAGATGGTAACAAGATTTCAGAAGTCAAAGGCATTCGTGCTGCTTGTAAGATTATGAAAACTCGTTACGCAAAGCCGTTTGAAAGTGTACAAGTAAAGATTCCTTATGAAACAGGTATGAATCCGTATAGCGGACTGGTAGACCTGGCAGAAGAAAAAGGTCTTCTAAAGAAAGAAGGTAACAGTCTTGTATACACAACTAAGGATGGAGAGATCATCAAGCAATTCCGCAAAGCGTGGGAAAGAAATGAGAATGGTGGCTTAGATGCTATTATGAATGACATTTCAAAACACGGCGAAAATTCTGTTTCTGAGATAACTACTACAGTTGAACCCGAAACGGAGAGCGTAGAATGAAAGATGATTTAATTGCCGATCTTTGGAATTGTATTATTGAACATATTCCAGAAAAACATCGTTCCGATGTTGCCGCTGACTTTATCAATACCTTGTTAGACTATGGTATTAAAGACAGCGTATTAGAGTCACTGCAAGGTGTTGATCCTTATTTGGACGATGCTATCCAGTACGCTATTGACGGCGAAGAAATTGAAGAAGATGACGACTATTACGACGAGGAATAAATGAATTGGTATGATCGAGTTTCAAAGGATATTTCAAATATTCCAGATGCCGCAGCATTTTATGAGGCCGAATTACAGGCAGCAAAGATAGATTGCCGCATAGCGGGAAACATTGAGAGAGCCGCTGCCAATATGCCAGGCATTGTTGAAAATCGATTCAACCAACTTCAAGAAATCGAAGCCATTTTAGAGTATCTAAACATTGAGCTAAGACGACTTCGTAGTCAACATTTTCGTAAGTATCTTGAAAATTATCAACGAGCTTTGTCCTCTAGAGACTGTGAAAAGTTTGTAGAGGGCGAAGCAGACGTTGTAGATTTTGAAAAGATCATTAATGACTTTGCTTTACTAAGAAATAAGTGGTTAGGTATTATTAAAGCATTAGTTCAAAAGCAGTGGCACCTAAGTAATATTGTAAAACTTAGAACAGCTGGATTAGAAGACGCCACTCTTTAAACTTCAAAAAAAACGTGCAGGTAAATATCTGCATGAAACGAATTGTACTAATTACAGGGGGTTTCGACCCCCTTCATTCTGGTCACATTGCCTACTTCAAAGCAGCTAAGGCCCTTGGCGATATCTTAGTTGTTGGCGTAAACTCCGATGCTTGGCTAACACGTAAAAAAGGCGCACCATTTATGCCTTATATGGAACGTGCAACGATTGTTCGTAACATTGTAGGAGTAGATTTTGTCATAGACTTTAATGACAATGACGGATCAGCAAAACACGCTATACAAATGGTTCGTCAAAGTTATCCTACCGATAAAATTATCTTTGCCAATGGCGGCGATCGCACCTCATCAAATATCCCGGAAATGGACATTATAGATGATAACCTAGAGTTTGCCTTTGGTGTAGGCGGCGAAGATAAAAAGAATTCTAGTAGTTGGATCCTGCAAGAATGGAAGGCTCCTAAGACAGAACGTCCTTGGGGATACTACCGTGTATTACACGAAGTACCCGGAATGAAAGTAAAAGAGCTAACAGTCAACCCGGGTTGTAGCTTATCAATGCAACGGCATAAATTTAGAAGTGAATACTGGATTGTCAGCGAAGGCCGTGCAGATGTAAATAGAATAATGGATAGCGGTTATGCTTATCCTGCTGTCAGGCTAGAACTGCACGACGAACAAGACATTCGATTAAACGAATGGCATCAATTAACAAACCCCTACGATGTTCCTTGTAGAATAGTAGAAATACAGTACGGAGAGCAATGCGTTGAAGAGGATATAGAAAGAAAATGATTCCAATTTTTATAGGCTATGATCACAGAGAAGCAGTAGCGTATCACGTATGCTCAAATAGCATTATTAGGCATTCTACGCAACCTGTTACTATAGCACCACTAGCGTTAAACATTCTTAAAGATTACAAAGAAACTCACACCGACGGCAGCAATCATTTTATCTATAGTAGATTTTTAGTTCCGCATTTAATGAATTATAAAGGCTGGGCAATCTTTATGGATGGCGATATGTTGTTGCGTGACGACATTAATAAACTATGGGAGTTGCGCGATGAAACAAAAGCAGTCCAGGTTGTCAAGCACGATTATAAAACTAAGATGTCTGAAAAGTATCTTGGCGCAAAGAATGAAAATTATCCACGAAAGAATTGGTCAAGCGTCATCCTATGGAATTGCGGGCATCCCGCTAATGCCGTAGTTACACCTGAATTTATACAATCCGCAACTGGGGCACAGGTACACAGATTTACTTGGCTAACTGATGATCTAATTGGTGAGTTACCGATTGAATGGAATTGGCTTCCGGACGAGTTTGGAGAAAACAAAGATGCAAAATTATTGCATTATACTCTAGGTACTCCTAGCTTTCACGACTTTGCTACTACTCCGATGGGAGACGAATGGCACCGCGAACGCATTTACGCAGATTATTGTCAACAGCACGGTTTATGAGTCGTTGGATTTTTTTAAGCAAAGGCAAAGAAGACGAGTATATAAACTTGTTTGCTCAAGGGTGTAAAGAAACCCCAATCGACCCCGATTCTTTTGATCCCGAAGAAGGGACTGACCCTATTGTTCTTCGTGGAATTTTAAAAAAGAAAATTATAAAAAAATGTTTAAACATTGGTAGAACATTTTATTATATCGACACTGGCTACTTCGGAAATGAACGTACACATAGTAATCCTAACGGGTGGAAATACTGGCACAGAATTGTTAAAAATGATCTACAGCACGGACAAATTATAGAACGTCCGGATGATAGATTCAGACACTTTAATAAAAAATTTCAACCTTGGAAACGAGACGGTAGAAAGATTTTAATTGCTAAACCTGACGAAAAACCAATGAAGTTTTACGGTCAGAACCTAGACAAGTGGGTCGAAGATACTGTTAACGAAATTAAAAAATACACTGATAGGCCTATTGAAATAAGAGACAGAGCAAAGAATAGAATTGACAGAGTAGTACACAATACACTCCAAGAAGCACTCGATGATGATGTATTTGCGTTAGTTACATATAATAGTGTTGCTGCAATTGAGAGTATTTTTCACGGTATACCAGCATTTACACTAGCACCAGCAAATGCAGCAAGTCCGGTTGCACTTCAGGATTTAAGTAAAATCGAAACACCGTATTACCCAGATAAAGATAAATTATATGCGTGGGGTTGTCACCTTGCATACGGGCAGTTTCACGTAAGCGAATTAAGAAACGGCAAAGCCAAAGAGATGTTAGAGAATGAATGACGAATCTATTGAAAATTTTCTAGTATTAGGATCGGGAAATACTGTAACTTCTAATGCTGAAGAAACGGGAAAGCCGTTAGTTGTGCGTGGAGTAATTAAGAAAGATCACATATACAAGTGTATCGATGAAAATCGAGATTACTATTATGTTGATACAGGTTACTTAGGTAATTTTCCTAGTCTAGGCAATCCTTCCGGTAAAAAAAGATGGCATCGCATTGTCAAAAACGGTCTTCAACACGACCAATCATTTGATGTTCCATCGGATCGTTGGGAAGCATTACTTAAACAAGACCCTAGACTTGAATGGAAAGGATGGAAAGATTACAATAAGAAAATATTATTAGTGATGCCAAATCCTAAAGCCTGTAAATTCTATAATGTAGATTACGACAAGTGGGTTGAGGAAACTACAGCACAAATCAAGACAAACATTGATCTCCCTATAGAAGTCAGAATTAAAGGAAGTCGAAGTTTTAGAAACAACGAATATTCGATTTATGATGCATTTGACAGCGGAGTTTATGCTACAGTAGCATTTAATAGTATTGCGGCGTTAGAATCTGTACTTTACGGTATACCGGCATTTGTTTCTGTTCCTTGTGCAGCATCACCTTTAGTTAGTAACGACTTATCTCAACTAAAAAATCCTTTTAAACCTTCTATAGAACAAATTACAAAACATTGTCATTCTATAGCATATGGACAATTTACATTAGAAGAAATCTCTAGCGGAGTTGCTTGGAGAATAATGAATAGGTACAATTATGAAACTTCTATTAAATGATAAAGAAATTTCTCACTTCTTAGTCAGCCAAATTGATCACTTGGATGCACTAAAGCTGCTTTGGAACAATCAAGAGAAGGCTGGGGAAGTTATTTCTTATATCATATTCGAAAAGCAAAAACCTAAATATAACCTTGAAAAAATGAGAAAAAAATTCAAGGATAAGATTAAAGGTGCAGTTGAAAGAGATTTAAAAACTTGGTGGGGCGGAGCCAAGGATATGCTTGAAGATCGTAAGCAATTTTATTTTAAGCATATTAATTCAAACCTTGACTATTTTATTTCTAGACTAGGTGAAGACCGTGTATTTGAAATGTATCGAAATAGTTGGAAGCAAAACTTTGTTAAAAGCGTAGGCTATCAGATTGATCCTAACGCAGTGATGGTTAGGCGAACTAAGTTTAACGATCCTGCTGAAAATTGCCTAATTAGAAATACTGTAGGCAATGAAGCATTATTAATTAAAAAGATAGATAATAATCTTCCTTTTTGGTTTATTGACAGCGGCTATACTAATTTTATTGAACCAAACAAGAAGTGGCATCGTATTGTTCAAAATCATTTACACTATGGAAAATATTTTGATGCTCCTGCTGACCGGTTATCTAATTTTAAAGTATTTCCTAGACCTTGGAGACAAGGAGGAGATAAGATATTAGTTATTGAACCGGGTCAGTTTGCCGCTGGAATTTTTCATATAGATGTTAATGCCTGGAAAAAACAAGTTGAGGAAGAATTAAGAAAGTACACTGATAAACAAATCGTCTTTAGAGAAAAGGCTCCTAAAAAACAGAGAGATCCGCTTTATAAACATTTGCTAAACGAGGATTATTATTGTGTAGTTAATATTAATTCAAATGCTGCAACTGAGGCAGTATGGGCAGGTATTCCTGTGATTACCTTGGGGCAGCATATAACTAATCCTGTATCGAGAAACAGTTTGTCAGATATTAACAATCTGTATCGACCAAATATAGCTAACTGGTTGTGTATGTTAAGTTACAGCCAGTTTACCTACGACGAGTTAATTGACGGTACAGCCATTAACCTTATTCGACGATATGCCTAAATTTACAGCAGTTGCTTACTACGGCGGCATTCCGCCAAACAATTCAAACCCAGAGAAACCGTTGATACTCAATAACTTTTGTCAGGGAGTTATTGCTGCCGGTGACACTGTTATCCCGCATAAAGCTATGAGTGTTATTCCTTGCGATGTTGCACTAATACAAGGTTTTGTACACGAACAGAGCAAACACTTGCCTCATTTGATTTTACGTAAACAAGCTATTGATTTTCAAAAAAAGAATGGTAAAAGAAGTTTAATTGTTGACAGCAATTTATTTTTGTATGCTGATCCAGGAAACACTAAGACTTATCTCAGATACAGCTTCGATGGAGTATTTCCAACTACGGGATTTTATTTTGATCAAGACATTGATCCTGCAAGATGGCAAAAGATTAGCCAGAACTTAAACCTAACATTAAAGCCTTGGCGCACAGACGGGGATTATATTTTAATTTGTCTACAACGCAACGGAGGCTGGTCGATGAAGGGACTAAGCACTATAGAGTGGCTCAATAAAACAATTGAACAAATTAGAAATTATTCAAGAAAGCGCCATATCGTTGTTCGAGGCCACCCGGGCGACAAAAAAACACTACAGGCATTGGTTTTAAATCACAAAAATGTTTCTATTAGTAAAAATGAAAAGTTAGTAGACGACCTGCGCAACGCCTGGGCTACTGTGGTCTATAATAGCAGTCCGGCTGTGGCAAGTTTAATTGAAGGAGTTCCGACATTTATTACTGATCCCACTCCTACAAACAGTCAAGCCTACGGGGCATCTAATATAAATTTAGAAACTTTAGAAGATCCGTTGATGCCAGACCGGCAACCTTGGATAGAAAAGTTAGCAATGTGTCACTGGTCGTTTGATGAATTAAAATCCGGCGAAGCTTGGCAATTTTTTAGAAATTATATTTAAAACTGTTTCCAGTATTCTTCTTTTCTAGCAACAATAAGGTCAGTTCTTTTACTCTTTCCGCTGTCTTTTCGATTTCCCTTAAGGTGATCAAGATATGCACCCCAAAAACTATTAATTAACGGGTGCCCTTCGCCTGTTACTAAGCCTTCACTCCAATTCCATTGATTTAGATTAGCAATTTTTGCTCTTGCAGCATCAAAAACAAAACTGTCGTGCCACTCGTCTAATAAAAAAATTCCATTTTCTGCATCGTCATACATTCTTTGGAACTCTTTAAGAAATTCTAACGTTTTTTCTGACCTTAAATTAAGAGCGTAAAGACCGCACTCACTAAATTTTCCTTTTCTGCCTAGAAAACACAAATCTTTACTTTGAGGTACATAAGATTCTAATACCTGAAGGTTAATAGGGCTATGGCAAATAGTATCAGCGTCCATCCATATTAAAATATCAGCATCAGTTTCCTTGGCACAGTGAAAAATTGCATAAACTTTGTGTGCAAAGCGAATAGCATCCCACTTAAATCCTTTACCAGCATCTCTACGCTTTGATCTGACCGGATCGTTGCTAACATCTCCATTGGCCTTAGGTACATTTTTCCACTTTTCTTTAAATGCCATTAATTCTGGTACTTCTTCGAGGCGTTTCAAGGTAATTCTTGAATGATCTGGAACTTGTGGATTGCACTCTTCTGGATATAGGTGAAGAGTTACTTCAGCTGGCCAGTTTTTAATAAAGGTGTCAATCATACGTTGGCCGTATTTTTGTAATCCGGCGCCGTTAAATGTAGTAATCACTGAAATTTTCATTGTAATATTTTCCAACCGTGAAAAAAACCCATCTGTTCTACAGGTCTGTAATGGAAATTCCATAACAGTCTTGTTTTTTCTCTATCGACAAGCTCATTGCCTTCTATCAATATAAAAGGTCTTGCTCTAGACCATAAACTAACGCAATGATTTAGATTATGTAGCTGAGATAGGTCGACTAAAATAGCTGTAGGGTTACCAATTTGTCCAATGTCTTGAAAATTTTGTCTATAGATTAGATTTCTTGCTCTAATTTCTAAAGGTTCTGTGTTAACTACAAACACAGTGTCGAAAATTTCTACAAGTTCCTCAATCATCCCGAACCCGGTGCCTAATACTAAGGCAGACTCGGGCTCTTTGACAAATTTGGTAATTCTTTTTGCAAATTTACTCATCGTAGACATTAAATACTGAGTTATTTATAAGGTTATATGAAGTTCAAATTATATCGAGAGTACGGTGCTCTCAACAGTCCTCCTATATTTGATGCAGTTGAACTTGGATTAAGATCTCTTGGCCACGAAATAGTGGTTAGCAACGAAGATGTGGCAGTAATTTGGTCGGTGTTGTGGCAAGGAAGGATGAGCAACAACCAAAAAATTTACAAGGAATGTCGACGACAAGGTAAGCCTGTAATGATCATCGAAGTTGGCAACCTTAAAAGAAACCTTACTTGGAGAATTTCATTAAACCACATCAACGGGCAAGGCGAATTTGCTAATCAAGATGAACTTGACCCGGAAAGACCTTCTAAACTTGGCGTTTCTTTAAAACCCATTAGAGAATCTAGAAGTCAAGAGATATTGATTGCTGCTCAACACCAAGCAAGTTTACAATGGGAAGGTATGCCGGCTATGGCCGAATGGGTTAAAAGAACTGTACTTGAAATACAAAAGGTTTCTTCTCGTAAAATACTGGTAAGACCGCACCCAAGATCACCGTTTACAGTTAATTTACCGGGTGTACAAGTATTAACGCCAAGAAAAGTGCAAGGAACTTACGACGACTTTGATATCAACTACAACTATCATTGTGTAGTAAACCATAACAGTGGGCCAGCAATACAATCGGCCATAAACGGCACCCCTATAATCTGTGATACAACTAGCCTAGCATCGCCTATTAGTGGAAAAATCTCAGAAATTGAAAATATACAACTACCTGACAGAACTGATTGGTTTATCAAATTATGCCACACAGAGTGGACCGTTGATGAACTACGCCAAGGAATACCATTCTCTAGAATAATTTCTAAAATTGCTGGTTGACATTTATATCTAAGAAGCATATAATATAAAAATGCAATCATCTACATTTGTCGAAGATATTTTTCTTGAGTTTTTTCACCTTGTCGAACAACGAGTGATTCCTATTCAACGACAAGACTTTTCTGTTGCCCAGAGTTTCTATTTGAATATTTTGAGTAATGTTAAATTTACCGAAAATCAGGGAAAATTTGTACTAACACTTCTACAAAAATATCGAAATTTTTCTCAACTAGGCGGATTAGATTATTCAGAGTCATTGGAATCTCCGCAATGGAAGAACTCGTTTAGAGTTATAGACTATTCGAGAAAAGTTTTTGCAGAAACTGACGAAACTGGAAATGTCTGGGTATGTGCTAAATTTCCTTTCCAGCTAAAAAAGATGGTTGACGACGAAATTTGCAAGGTAGATGCACGAGCATCGACTAGCATTTGGGACCACGAAAGAAAGATAAGAAAATTTAATGTCAACGACTACAATGTAGTTCAAATATTTGAATTTGCAAAAGCTAATGATTTCGAAATTGAGGAATCGTTCTTTTCTTTACTTTCTGAAATTGAAGAAATTTGGCAAAATCAGGAAGAAATCCAGCCGAGGTCTGAAATTATCAACGGCGAAGTAAGACTAGTTAATGCTCCGGCAGATGCACTAGAGTTTTGGAACAACAACAAAACACAATCGGCGTCGAACAATTTATTTTTAGCAAAGAGTATGGGTTACAAATTAGTAAATCCATCTACTACACCCGTTGAAAAAATTGCAGCATCTGATGCTAATATGTTTTGGATTAAAACGAATAAAGAATTTTTAGAAATCACCAAGCTAGTCGATGGAAAAGTCTGTATTGTATTAGATAGGGTCGGCAGGACTCTAGAATGGTTGACCTCATTTGCCAAAGATCTCGACGATGTTGGCATCGACCATTCCTTAGTAAAGGTCTGCTTTAGAGCATCAAAGAATGAAGATCAAGAACTAAATGACTGGATCAAAGACAGCGGCTTTGGAGGAAAGGTTGACGACGGAAAAATTTTAATCTTTAACCATAAGCCGGCTAAATGGTTGTTTAAAAATTCAGATTCTGTTAAAATATTAGCAAGTAACAATTTGTATCCCTCAACGAATCAAATATCAAGAGATTGGTTTGGTAGTCATTCGTGTGTAATTTATATAGGAGATATAAAGCCATCGCAAAACAAGGAACAAAAAATTGTCGATTTGTAAACTAATAATTAAGGACGAAGTTAATATCAAGGTTGAT
>JACCDY010970435.1_pt1 | contig 21301 bp, 16 predicted proteins | sample 7446391 | NCBI WGS metagenome assembly JACCDY01 (sample SAMN15323451, study PRJNA562643) | freshwater metagenome | isolation source: river surface water | place: USA:Blue River Watershed | collected 2017-08-18 | reverse complement strand
CCATTATATGGAAAAATCTCAGATCTTTACGGTCGCCGTCCAGTATTTCAATTTGCCATTATTACATTTTTAATCGGTTCATTACTTGCCGGTGCTTCACAAAACATGACTCAACTAATATTCACCAGAGCTCTTCAAGGCCTAGGAGCTGGTGGATTAATGGCACTGACCTTTGTAATTATTGGTGACATCGTTTCACCCCGTGAAAGAGGTAAGTATGTTGGTTACTTTGGCGCAGTCTGGGGATTAGCATCTGTAGCAGGTCCACTTCTAGGTGGATTCTTTTCCGATAAGGAAGCAATATTGGGAATAACAGGATGGCGCTGGATTTTTTATATCAATCTACCATTTGGAATTTTGGCTTTGATAATTACCTCTGCAGTTCTTCATATTCCGAAGGTAAAGCGGGAGCACAAAGTTGATTACTTTGGCGCATTAATTTTAGTTTTAGCAGTTTGCTCCTTGCTCATGTCAGTCTCTGTTTACGGTCCAGAAAATGGCTGGACAGATAGCAGAACATTAATTACTATGGTTTTAGGCTTTAGTTTGGCTTTATTATTTATTTGGCAAGAGTTAAGGGCTGTAGAACCAATTTTGCCTATGCGATTGTTTAAAAACCACACCTTCTCGCTCAGCTCAATACTAGGTTTCATTATTGGTGCTGGAATGTTTGGGGCAATTGTTATGTTGCCGCTCTACCTACAGGTAGTAAAAGGAAATTCTGCTACTGAGGCTGGATTAAAGCTAATCCCACTCATGCTTGGCATTGTTTCTATGTCAATTTTTAGTGGTAAGAGAATCTCACTAACAGGTAAATACAAGATATTCCCAATCATTGGCACCGGAGTGATAACGCTGGGATTAGTTCTGATGGCTACACTCAATAAAGACACATCCTTTTTGTCTCTTTCGCTTTATGCAATTCTGCTAGGTGGCGGACTGGGACTTTCTATGCAAACAATTTTGATCGCATTACAAAATGATGTGGAATTCAAAGATATGGGTATCGCCACCTCTTCAAATACCTTCTTTAGATCTTTAGGTGGAGCTTTTGGAACAGCAATATTTGGCACAATATTCAGCAATCGAATCGCACATTACCTTGAAGAAAATCTGGCAAAGCTGCAACAAAGTAACCCAGAAGCATTGCAAGGATTCACTCCTTCGAGTATTGAAGCAGTAACTGTAAATACCTCGATAATCTCAACTCTTCCCGTAGATCTTCAAGATGTTGTCTTAGGAAGCTTTGCTCAAACATTTCGGGTAGTTTTTCTTGCTGCTGTTCCAATTACATTTATTGGATTTTTACTATCCTTCCTGCTGAAGGAAAAACCGCTTAAGTCTGGGGCAGATCACTCTGCGGCTAGAGCAGAAGCAAGTGGTGAGGCGGTTGGTTAAATAGTCACAAAAAAGCGTTTCACTAATCCCTTTACCGAGCTCCCCAAAGAGGTTGCAGTACTTTCATCAGTATCTTTCTTTGTAGCCGTTGGTTTTGGATTGATTATTCCTGTTGTGCCTGTGTTTGCCGCCTCCTTTGGCGTAAGTAAAACTGCAATTGGGTTAATTATCTCTGTCTTTGCAATAGTACGTTTTTCTACTGGATTAGTGGCCGGAAAGTTCGTAGATAAATTTGGTGAGCGAAAAGTACTTGGCTTTGGATTATTCATGGTCTCATTTTTTACACTTCTTACTGGCTTAGCACAAAGTTATGAACAGCTTTTGGTATTTAGATCTCTTGGTGGCTTAGGCTCCTCGATGTTCTCAGTTTCTGCTGGTTCGCTATTAATGCGTTCGGTAAGTGATGAATTTAGGGCGCGTGCTCAGTCATTGTTTAACGGAGGATTTCTACTCGGTGGCATAACGGGTCCGGCCTTTGGTGGCATTCTTTCAGCAATTTCACTCAGAGCGCCCTTTTTTGTGTATTCAACGACTTTGGCAACCGCTGCTGTTATTGCATTAGTTTTTTTAAGTGAAAAAAGATTAGGAAAGAAAGTAGATTTACCATCCGATAAAATTGGCATAACTACTTTAAGCCAAGCATTCAAACTCAAGCCTTACCAAATCGCTTTAATGCTTGCCTTCATTAACAACTGGATCTTGTTTGGCCTAAGATCTTCAATTTTGCCATTATTTGTAATTGAGAAATTAAATTCAACTGCAGCAATTGCTGGATTGGGATTAACTATTGGAGCACTAGTCCAGGGGACTTTTCTACTAAGAGCTGGAAAATTCTCTGATAAAAAGGGCCGCCGTGCTGCATTTTTATTTGGTAGCGCCTTTGTCTTGTTTGGAATATTGATGTTGGCATTTACAACAAACCCGATTTTTTATTTTGTGGCAATGGCTTTTTTTGGTTTGGGTGGTGCATATGTTGGAACGGCACCTGGCAGTGTGGTTGGTGACATCATTCGCGGCCGAGGCGGTCAAGTGATTGCGGTCTGGCAAATGGCAGGGGATGCTGGAATGATTTTTGGCCCGGTAATAGTTGGACTAATCACTGATCTATTTAGTTATCAAGCAGCATTTTTAGTATCTGCAGGTATTTGGATAATTTCTATTTTGTTAGCAACAGTGTTGCCAGAGACAAGACGTGCCCACCTAGAAGAGGATTTGATTCCTGACAGAAATAAACAGGAGCTGTGATTTCTCACAGCTCCTGTTAGATATTTTTCTAGTTAGCGGTCGCCGCGAAGAATTGAAATCAGTCGCAATACCTCTAGGTATAGCCAGACTACGGTAACCATCAAACCAAAGGATGCTCGCCAAGATTCCTTCTCAGGAACTCCAGCTGCAACACCTTTTTGAATTTGATCAAAATCTAGAACCAAGAAAAGACTTGCTAGCGCTACACCTGCTACTGCAAGAAGTAATCCAAGTCCTGATACGCCGTAGAAACCATAGCCTTCACCTACTCCGAAGAATGAAGCGACTAGTGAGACCAACGCCAAGATGAAATAGCCAATTGCTGCGCCAATTAATGCGCGAGTAAATTGTGGTGTAGCACGAAGTGTGCCATTGCGATACATAACTAATACACCAGCAAATGCTGCGATAGTGCCAATTACTGCCTGGCTAACAATTCCCGGAGAAATACTTTCATAAGCACGACTTAGAGCGCCGAGTGCTAGGCCCTCTAAAGCTGCATATGTAACTACTAATCCTGGCTTAATATTCTTACTAAAGCTAATAACCATTGCTAGGGCAAAACCACCTAGGAATCCAATGAGTACCGCGCCCATGCCAAGATTTGCACTCCAGGCAAGTGCGCCAACAACAACTAATATCGCAAATAAAAATCCAGTTTTCGCAACAACATCTTCAATTGTCATGCGACCTGTTCGTATTGATGAGGCAGCTGGAGCTTGATAACTTTGCTCTAGTTGATCAATCTGCATATTTGAAGATTGATTAAATGCCTTGCCAAGTACAGGGTTTGAGCTTCTCATTCTTCTCCTTCTATAGAAGTAACTTTTGGATAGAACTAATTTAGTTACTTAGGTAGTGAACAAATATTAATCTGTTCTAATTCCCTAGGGCTATTGCTTGGGGCAAAATCTGACTTAAACTTTGCTGAAGATTCGCAGCTATTGAGCGTGCCCCCGGTGGGGGTCGAACCCACACTTGTGCGATTTTAAGTCGCATGCCTCTGCCATTGGGCTACAGGGGCGAATCTTCAGAGGGTAAATCTACCCGTCTTTTTTAACTACCAAATCCAGCCAATTCTTCGCTTACTTTGAAAGTGACCAAGCAATCCCATCCAAGATATCTGACTCTGATGCGATGAATTCACTAGACCCGGTGGCCGCCATAATTCTGGATAAAACCAACGCACCTGCAGTTATCACATCTACTCTGCCCGGATGCATATATCCCAAAGCCGTAATCTGATCCTTATTCATCGATTGAAACATGGCTGCAACTTGAAATACAGATTGGGCAGAAATTCTAGAAAGGTGAATTAAATATCGGTCATAATCATCTAACTCTAGGGCAGCCGCTGCGACGGTGGTTGCCGTTCCTGCAACTGCTACTAAAGATTTAGCTTGGGATATTGGTACAACCTTGGCAGCTTGAGTTATTGCAATATCAATATCAACAATCGCTTCAGCAATTTGTGCCATGGTAGGTGGTTGCAAAGTTAGATGGCGCTCACTCATACGTACACAACCAATATCTACACTCTTTGCAAACTCTACTTTTTCAGCACCAAAGACAAACTCAGTAGAACCCCCGCCAATATCAACTACTAGAAATGGTCCATCACTTTGGGATAGCTCCTTCGTCGCCCCTATAAATGAAAGTGCCGCCTCTTCTTCACCGGGGATTACCTCAACCTCTACACCTAGGATTTTCTTAACATCGCTAGTAAATAACTCACGGTTGCTTGCATCACGGGTTGCACTAGTTGCACAAAATCTAACTTTTTCTACACCCTTACTTGCAATCAATGCAGCAAATTTCTCAACCGCAGAAAGTGTTCTAGTAATAGCATCTGGATGAAAAGATTTATTTTGATCCACACCTTGACCAAGTCGCACAATCTCCATGGTCCTTACTACTTCCTTAAAATTGCTGCCGGTAATATCGGCAATCAAAAGTCTTATAGAGTTGGTGCCACAATCAATTGCTGCTACTCGACTCAACTATTTGTCCTGACTCAATAAGTTACTTATTTCGCTACATGGTTTAGTTAACCACCATGCTTCAAGTGAAAGAAGTGCCTCATCCCCAAGCGGGTTAACATCACTTCCAGCTGCCAATGAATGGGCAATAAGTGAGTGCAAACATTTGACTCGATCTGGCATCCCACCAGCTGTGACACCTTTAATCTCTGGTACCTCTAAATTTACTTGCTTAGCAACTGCACTTCTTGCCGCCTCATAATCAATATGTGCGGCTAGATAATCTCCTGCTAATTTTGCATCACTTTGCAGGCGCTCATTCATCTGCACCATGAGCCCAGAGCTTTCTAGAGTGGAAATTGCGCCGGTGAGTTTTGGACAGGTGGCGTAGTAAAAGGTTGGAAATGGAGTGCCGTCGGCTAATCGTGGCGGAGTCTGAATCACATCTGGCTCACCACATGGACAGCGATGCGCAATCGCCGAGACATCTCTTGGTTCTCTACCAAGTTGAGCAGCTACTGTCTTTAAATCTCTTTCACTTGGTACTTCAGATTTAAAAGCACCCGCCGGTTTAACCATGTTAGTTACTTACATTTGTACTTGTAATTGAAGATATCAACCTTGAATACCAAGGAATCCCAACAGGAAGTTGTCCTGAGACTTTTGTCTGCTGTTCGCTGTTTTCGAGCTCCTCATTACCAACCACTATGTATTGGCGCTCACCTGGAAAAACAAAGTGCAATCTCGATCTTGCTTGACTGGCTACAAACTCAGGATCATCCCATTGAGCTAACTCTTTTGTGGCCTGAGCTAACATTGCTTGATTATCTGAAATTTGAGTTTTTAAAGCATTAATTTGAGCGCGTTGCGTAAAGTAATTCTGAATTGGCGGTGCAAGCGTTATTGCGACCACAAATAAAACTATTCCAACAATTAAAGCTCGATTAGACAAACCGCGCTTTTTGAGCCCTAACTCAATGCTCTTTCTTGAATTTGAGATTAAGCCTGCTGCAAAAAATTTACGCTTGGCCAACTTAATTACTTCCCAAATCTAGGAAATGCCGAGCGACCAGCATAGACAGCTTCAAGAGCCAACTCTTCTTCGATCCGAAGCAATTGATTGTATTTTGCTACTCGTTCAGATCTAGCTGGCGCACCAGTTTTAATCTGTCCGCAATTAAGTGCTACGGCTAAATCTGCAATTGTCGTGTCCTCAGTTTCTCCTGAACGATGACTCATCATAGATTTATAGTTATTTTCATGAGCCAAACTCACAGCATCAATAGTTTCAGTTAAAGTGCCTATTTGATTTACCTTTACTAAGAGAGCGTTTGCTGTCTTATTTTTAATTCCTTTAGCTAATCGCTCTGGGTTAGTTACAAATAAATCATCGCCTACGATTTGGAGCTTCTGCCCTAGCTCAGTCGTCAATTGAGCCCAACCATCCCAATCATCCTCATCTAACGGATCCTCAATTGATACCAATGGATAGCTTGACACTAGATCACTGTAATAAGCGATCATTTGCTCTGAGGTTAGCAATTTTCCTTCAAACTCATACTTGCCATCACTGAAGAATTCAGTAGCTGCCACATCCATCGCCAACGCGATCTGGCTGCCTACCTTAAATCCAGCTTTTTCAATTGCAACTAGGATCAAATCAAGTGCTGCGCGATTGCTTTCAAGATTTGGCGCAAAGCCACCTTCGTCACCGATACTTGTTGCTAATCCTTTTTTCTTGAGAACTGATTTCAAACTATGATAAATCTCAGCACCCCACCGTAAGGATTCTCTAAAGCTCTCTGCGCCGATTGGTGCAATCATAAACTCTTGGATATCAACATTTGTATCAGCGTGCGCGCCGCCATTTAATATATTCATCATTGGCACTGGCAAGGTTTTTGCTGTACTTCCACCCAAATATTTAAAAAGTGATTGATCAGCACTAATTGATGCCGCCCTTGCTGTGGCAAGAGAGACGCCCAATATTGCATTTGCTCCTAAAGCAGACTTATTTTTTGTGCCATCTAATGAAATCATTTTTTGATCAATAACTCGTTGATCTGTGGCACTTAGGCCAATTACTGTCGGTGCTATCTTCTCAGTTACATTCTTTACCGCACCAGTAACACCTTTTCCTAAATATCTTGATCCACCATCTCGTAACTCAGCAGCCTCAAATGCTCCGGTTGAAGCGCCACTAGGAACGGCAGCCCTTCCAATACTTTTATCCTCTAATACAACCTCAACTTCAACAGTTGGGTTTCCTCTGGAATCAAGGATCTCTCGAGCGGCGACTGACTTGATTTTTGACACTAAATTTCCCTAACTATTTTTTGGTAACTGAAATGAGTAATTCAATTCTACCTTGTCTCATGCTCTTGAATCTGAGTAATTAGGGTTTTGGTGGCGCTTCGAAGTGCTGCCTCAGGATCTAATCCTTTTTCAACTGCTTGGCTGATTAAGCCAAGAAGTATCTCTCCAAACTGATCCTGATTAATCTCATTAGGCAATGGGATTGGTTCGGAAATTGGCACATCGTAATTTAATTTGTTTAGCCTATAAATTACTTTGGTTGCTAACGGTAATGCTGGCTGAGCAAGTGGAACTCCATCAATTGCCGATGTTCGGCCTTTCTCAGATGCTTTTTGCTTCTCCCAATTTTCTAAGACATCTTCGCTTGAATTAACTGAGACGCCAGCAAAAACATGTGGGTGGCGCCTGATTAATTTGTCAGCAACTGATTTAGCTACATCCTCAATATCAAAAGGTTGAGTCAAATCTTCCTCTGCCATTCGGGAGTGAAAGTAAACTTGTAAAAGAAGATCCCCTAGCTCTTCCTGCATAGCTTGTCGATCATTGTTTTCAACTGACTCAATAAACTCATAAGACTCCTCCAGCAAGTACTTCAAAAGTGATTCGTGACTTTGTTCGCCATCCCATGGGCAGCCACCTGGTGAGCGAAGCTTGTCCATCACCTCGCGAAGCCTGATGAGTTCAGAGCTCATAATTTTATTTAGGGAAGAGGAACTACTGCGCCATCGGTTGCATCACTTGCTTCGATTGATGCACTTTTTGGATTCCAAACACCATATTTTGGATTAACTGTTACCCCTAATTTATTGGCAGTGTCTACAACTAACTTATCAATGTAACGTGGCAAATCACTTTCAGTTGCGCCAGACTTCACAAAGTTATCTTGAAGTCTTTCCGAGATTATTAAAACCTTCAAATATGGATCAAGGTTTGATGCGGGAAGATTTGCACTTACTAGAGCTGCCGGTAACTCAGCAGGACTGGCCAATCTGGCGATTACTTCACTCCTTCGCGCTGCAATGTCTGCAAGGGAAACATCAACAGACATGTCTTTCGCAATTTGATCCATTAACACTCGGACAACAAAAAACTGAGCTTGATCTCGTAACAATTCTGCACCTTCGACTAAATTCATTCGTGATGTATCAACTGTTTCTCGCGCTTGCAGAATCTCATCGACAGATTTTTGAATCTCAGTGGTGCTGATCTCTTGATCTCCAACCTTAACCCCAGAGCTCATACTTGAGCAGCCGGTTAGGAGTACAACTGCAAGCACTGATGCGATCAATCTCTTTAACAATTTCATCCTCATTCTCTCTTAACTGCTGCTACTGATTTTCAAAGGCTGGATTAGATCTTTAAGTACTGAGTTAACCCAAGCAAGGGTAGAAGTATCTCCTACCGGTGCACTTTCTATCCAATTTGGGGTAACTGGCCTTGCTACTAAGAGAATTTGAGATGCATTTTTGTATATCGAGCCGGGATAAAGTCGATTCAGTTTAATTTGTGCTGACTCAGACAGGTGCACCGGGGTAAGTCGCAGATTCTTTCCAGAGATTGCAATATCGGTAAGTCCCAAACTCTTCGCAAATAACCTCAAGGATGCAACTGCCATCAACTCTTGAGCTGGTGCTGGAATTGGTCCAAATCGATCTATTAACTCAGCGCTGATATCAAGTAACTCTTCATCGTTGTGAGCATCTGCTATGCGACGATACAAATCGAGTCTTAATCTTTCAGATTCAATGTACTCAACAGGCAGGTGAGCATTAATTGGTAACTCAACTTTGCATTCATTATTTTTTGGCTTCTCATCAAAGTAACCGGTCTTAAACTCCTCTACCGCATCGGCCACCATGCGCATATACAAATCAAAACCAACTTCGGCAATATGTCCTGATTGCTCACCTCCTAATAAATTTCCAGCTCCCCTAATCTCTAAATCCTTTAGTGCTACTTGCATTCCAGCGCCAAGGTCTGTGTTTGTTGCGATTGTGGTTAACCGATCATGCGCTAACTCTGTAATTGGCTGTTCAGTTGGATAAAGAAAATATGCATAGGCACGCTCCCTACTTCTACCAACTCTTCCTCGAAGTTGGTGTAGTTGTGATAACCCAAATAAATCTGCTCTATCAACTATCAAAGTGTTTGCATTTGGAATGTCTATTCCACTTTCAATTATTGTGGTGCAAAGCAATAGATCAAAATCTCTATTCCAGAAGGATAAAATAACCTCTTCTAAAGCCCGCTCATTCATTTGTCCATGAGCAATACCAATTTTCACTCCTGGCACTAATTTCTTCAGCCGCTCAGCTACTGCTTCAATACTCTCAACGCGATTATGAATAAAAAAGACTTGACCGTCTCGAAGCAACTCCCGATTAATTGCTGCACTGACCTGCTTATCATCATATGGACCAACATAAGTTAAGACTGGATGACGCTCTTCTGGTGGGGTGGTTATATTGGACATCTCTCTAATTCCAGTAATTGCCATCTCTAGAGTTCTTGGAATTGGAGTTGCAGACATAGCCAATACATCTACATTTGTTCTAGCCTTCTTCAACTCCTCTTTGTGCTCGACACCAAATCTCTGCTCCTCATCCACAACAAGTAATCCCAAGTCAGCAAAGATCACATCCTTTGAAAGCAATCTGTGAGTTCCAATAACCACATCTATTGCACCGGTTTTGAGCCCAGCAATTACCTCTTTACTTTGAGCAGGTGTATTAAACCTTGATAAAGCTGCCAATTTTATGGGAAAGCCAGAGTAGCGATTTGAAAATGTATTGAAGTGTTGTTGAACTAATAATGTAGTTGGGACCAAGATTGCAACTTGCTTTCCATCTTGGACTGCTTTAAAAGCAGCCCTGACAGCAATTTCAGTTTTACCGTATCCAACATCTCCACAAACTATTCGATCCATAGGGTTTGGTTTTTCCATATCCCGCTTGACCTCATCAATCGTGGCTTGTTGATCAATAGTTTCAACAAATGCAAAACTGTCTTCTAGCTCTTTTTGCCAAGGTGAATCTGGTGAAAATGCAAAGCCAGGGGCACTCATTCTTGCTGCATAAAGTCTTATTAATTCAGCAGCAATTTGTTTGATTGCTTTTCGTGCTTTGCGTTTACTGCTTTGCCAATCTGATCCACCAATTCGATGAAGAGAAGGAGCTTCGCCGCCAACATACTTTGTAACTTGCTCCAAAGTATCTGTGGGAACAAATAATTTATCCGCAGGTTGACCCCTTTTTGATGAGGCGTACTCAATGACCAAATATTCTCGAGATACCCCAGCAATTGATCGATTTATTAACTCTAAGTACTTACCAACACCATGCTGCTCATGGACAACAAAATCACCTACTTTTAACTGCAATGGATCAATGGATTTTTTCCTGCGTGATGGCATTCGAGCAAGATCTTTATCCGATGATCGCTGCCCAGTTATGTCTTTATCTGTGATGATCACAAACTTGTACTCTTGGCTTACAAATCCATTTCTTAAACTGCTTTGTACTAGATTAATCACATCCTGAGTAACTGCATTTTCTTTTATGACAAATTTATTTGGCAGATTTGCGCCATTTAGTAATTCAGAAAATCTTTTTAAAACCCCATTTCCAGAGGCGGTAAAAATCACTTCAAATCCATCCTTATGCCATTTCTGGATCTCAGCCAATACTTTTTCATACTTATTGGCATAGCTTTCTAACTCATCGATAAAGGTTAAAGGCACATCCTCAGGGCTCGCAGAGTAGAGATTCAAATTACGAAATGAGATCCCAGAACTCTGAGCAAACCCTTTGATCTCCTCAAGGGTATAGAAACCGCCTTGGCCTAACTCATTGCTAAGGTCTATTGGTGTCTGAGTAGTATCTCGCTCAGACCAAGCAAGATTTGACCAAGCCGCTTCTAAAAATTCTTGATTAGTTTTGATTAAATCCGCTGCTCTACTTCTAATTCTTGGTTCGTCAATAAGCCAGATTAGATATCCAGAAGGTAAGTAATCCAAAATTGAGTTAAATTTATTAACAACTCCTGCCGCTAGCGACTCCATTCCCTCAAAGGTTATCCCTTCACTTAATTTACTTGTCAGATCCTTTATTTGTGGAAATTGATTTCCTAAATCTATAGCCCGCTTTTTAACATCATCGTCTATCAAAAGCTCTCTACATGGATATATAAAAATCTCATTTTGGACTTTCTCAATTGACCTTTGATCTGAAATTGCGAAATATGAAAGCTCATCTATCTCATCACCAAAAAAATCAACTCTAATTGGATGTTCCTGATCTGGTGCGAACAGATCCAAAATCCCACCACGGACCGCAAAGTCTCCTCGCTTTTCAACTAAGTCAGATCTGGTGTAGCCAAATCTAGATAGTTGTTCAATCAAATCTGACATTTTTATACTCTGCTTATTCTTGATTTTGATCTGCGCTCTTGCAAGATCATTTGCAATTATGGGTTGGAGCAAGGCTCTAATTGAACAAACTACAAACTTAGTATCAGAGTTCTTAATTTTGTTTAATGCCTTAAATCTCGCAGTAACTGTGTCAGATTTAGGACTCAGTCGCTCGTGGGGCAAAGTTTCCCAGGCTGGAAAATTGATTACACAATCCTTGCCTTCATATGAAATCAATTCTTCAGTTAATTCATTCGCAGCTCTACTTGAGGTAGTGACAATTAAGAGTGGTGAGTTTTGATTAACGCAGAGCAAGGAATGGATCGCTGCAGGTGCGACTAAATTTTCATACTCTGCTAAATATTTTTGGACAGGTTGCTGCAAGGTTGCAAATAGCTTCTTCATTGCCTCTCTTCCTCCTTGCCCAAACGCCACTTACCCCCGCTCCATAAATGAAGGGGGGTTACTGGTGTAATTCTACGGCTTAGCCGAGATAGGCCTTGCCATAAAGATGTGCGCAGGAAATTGATTACCTGTAATGATTAAGCCATGAATTCTGGGGTAGATAACGCCGACCTACGAAATGATGTTAGAAAGTTGGCAGATCTACTCGGACAAACTCTTGCTCGGCAAGAAGGTGAAGAACTTCTTAAACTGGTTGAATCTGTGAGACTTTCAGTAAGAGAAGGAACGCAAGATCAAATACTTAACAAAATTACCGATTCACAAACTATTGCATTGGTAAGGGCTTTTAGTAATTTTTTTAACCTAGCAAATGTTGCTGAACAGGTTAATCGCTCTAAAGTACTTGCTGCCGAACATAAATCTGGTGGTACTTGGTTGGGCAAAGCAATTGAGAATATATTAAAGGCAAAAAATAATAATCAGGAATTTTCAGCAGCAGAACTGCAAGAGTGGATTGAAAACTTCTCAGTGCGTCCTGTTTTTACAGCTCACCCTACTGAGGCTGCTCGTAGATCAGTATTGAGCAAAATGACAACTATTTCTCAACTACTTCAGGAACCAAGTAGTGCCATCAACAATGAAAGATTAGCGGAGGCGATTGATTTACTTTGGCAAACAGATGAGCTTCGACTTGGCCGGCCTGAACCGCTTGATGAAGCCGTTAATTCAATTTACTACCTAGATGAGTTACTACTTGAAACTGTGCCAGAAGTTTTAGCAGAGTTTGTAATGGAAGTGAAGAAATTAGGTGTCAACCTTTCACTTTCTGCCCGGCCATTACGATTTGGAACTTGGATTGGTGGCGATAGGGATGGCAATCCAAATATCACCTCTGAGGTAACAAAGGCTGCAATACTTTTACAAAACGCGCACTTTACCCGGAGTTTATTTTCACACTTAGATGAATTACGACAAGCCTTATCAATCTCAACTAAATTAGCTGGTGTATCAAAGGAATTAGAAATCTCTGTAGCAAAGGATCTGGAGAACTTGCCAGAAATTGAAGCCAGATACCGTCGAATAAATATTGAAGAGCCGTATCGATTAAAAGCAACTGCGATCAGGCACAAGTTATCACTAACTCAATCTCGACATGCATCTGGATTGCCTCACTTTCCTGGGCGAGATTACAAAGATACCGCTGAGTTGCTTCAGGACTTTAATATTATGCGTAGCTCATTGTTGGAAAACAATGGTCAGCTAATCGCTAATGGATTATTGGAAAGAATTATGCGATCAATAACTGCCTTTGGATTAACTCACGCAACTATGGATATTAGAGAGCATTCTGATGCTCATCACAAATTGTTATCGAAATTGTTTGGTGGATCAGATTCGGAAATTATCTCCAAACAATTATTTGCCACGTCCAATCCAAATCTGAGTGATTTAGATCAGGCAGGAAGTAATTGCTATAAGACATTTGTTGCCATAAATGAGCTCATTGATCGATACGGCTCTGAGGTAATTGAGAGTTACATCATCTCAATGACTAAATCAGCTAATGATGTAATGGCAGCGGTACTGATAGCGAAAATGGCTGGCTTGATTTCTCTTCATGAATCAAACTCTTTTGCAAAAATTGGATTTGTACCTCTCCTTGAGACGGTAACTGAGCTCAGATCAGCGGACAAAATTCTGAATGATCTACTTTCAGATGTGAACTATCGAAAATTAGTTGACCTACGAGGCGGTGTCCAAGAAGTAATGCTTGGGTATTCAGACTCCAATAAAGATGCTGGAATTACCACCAGCCAGTGGGAAATTCATAAAGCCCAACGCAAGTTAAGAGATGTTGCAAAAAAGCATGGCGTTAAGTTGCGCCTGTTTCATGGCCGTGGTGGTTCAGTTGGCCGGGGTGGTGGCCCAACTTATGATGCATTAATTGCTTTGCCTTGGGGTTCAATTGATGGTCAAATAAAAATGACAGAGCAAGGTGAAGTGATCTCTGACAAGTTTGGTCTACCAGCGTTAGCAAAAGAAAACTTAGAGTTAACTTTGGCAGCAGCGCTAGAGGCAACGGTTTTGAATAGAAAACCTCGACAATCGAGCAATGATTTGAATACTTGGAATGAGTGCATGGACTTGATTAGTGAGCATGCCTATTTGGCTTACCGAGCTCTGGTTGAGCAACCAGAGCTCCCTGCTTACTTTTACTCCTCAACTCCAGTTGAGCAACTAGGAAATATGTTTTTAGGCTCGCGCCCCTCTAGAAGACCAGAGGCATCTGCTGGCCTAGATTCATTACGAGCAATTCCATGGGTCTTTGGCTGGACGCAATCTCGCCAAATTGTTCCGGGTTGGTATGGAGTCGGTTCTGGCCTAAAGGCAGCCAGAGAGGGTGGAAAGAGTGAACTACTTAAAACCTTACTTAAGGAGTGGCATTTCTTCAGCACATTTATAAGTAATGTAGAGATGACTTTAGCTAAAACAGATTTAGCAATCGCAAAACGTTATGTGGATAGTTTGGTAGATCCATCGCTTCATAAAATATTTGATCAGATTAAAGATGAATTTGATTTAACTGTAAAGGAATTACTGCTTATGACAAACAAAGGTGAGATATTAGGAAACCAACCAATTTTGGCAAGAACTTTGCAGGTCAGAGACACCTACCTGGCCCCAATTCAACTTCTACAAATCTCCCTACTCAAACGGGTCCGCTCCCAAAAGGAGGCTGATCCGCTCTTGGCTCGAGCCCTACTGTTAACAATAAACGGTGTTGCGGCAGGCTTGCGTAATACTGGATGAGTAGGCTGACGGAAGTTTTAGACAGGGGTCAAATTGGCTAAGCAGTTTATTTATCCTTTTACATTTGGCGATAAAAGTAAATCAGATCTTCTCGGTGGTAAGGGTGCCAATCTTGCTGAGATGGTTCAAATGGGTCTACCAGTTCCACCCGGATTTACAATCACCACCGATGCCTGTCGTGAGTACTTAACTACCGGGATTGTGCCAACACAATTAGCGGATCAGATAAATACTGCATTATCTAACCTAGAAAAAGTTGTTGAGAAAAAATTTGGCGATCCAAAAAATCCCTTACTAGTTTCCGTTCGCTCTGGTGCCAAGCACTCTATGCCAGGAATGATGGAGACGGTTTTAAACGTAGGAATTACACCTGAGGTAGCAGATGCAATGGCAAAGAATTCCGGTAATGAAAAGTTTGCCTGGGACTCTTATCGCAGATTTATTGACATGTTTGGTCGAATAGTTTGTGATCTACCAGACGAGGCAGTTCATGCAATTGAGGCAATTCAATTAGAAAAAATGAAGGTCAAGGTTGTTGCAGATCTGCCAGCACAATCTCTTAAGGATTTAGCACAAGAGTTGATCAAAGCGATTGAAAAACATACAAAGAAGCCATTCCCAACCAAACCAATTGATCACTTAACCCAATCAATTGAAGCGGTTTTTAAGTCTTGGAACTCAGAACGCGCCCAGTTGTATCGCAGGCGAGAACGAATCCCCTCTGACTTGGGTACTGCAGTAAATATTCAATCTATGGTCTTTGGAAATCTAAGTGATGATTCTGGAACTGGAGTGGCATTTACTCGAGATCCAGCAACTGGTGAAAAAGGAAGTTATGGCGACTATCTAGATCGGGCACAGGGTGAGGATGTAGTGGCAGGAATTCGTAACACTATGTCGCTTGTAGATATGTCTAAGAAAGAACCAGCTGTCCATGCTGAACTAGAGCGGTTAATGAAGAGGTTAGAAGATCATTACCGAGATCTATGCGATATCGAATTTACAGTGGAGCGTGGCAAGCTTTGGATTTTACAAACTAGGGTTGGAAAGAGAACTGCCGAGGCAGCTTTTCGAATTGCTACCCAATTAGTTGATGAAGGCAAGATTTCAATGGATGAGGCCTTGGCTCGCACAAGTGGTGATCAACTAGCCCAATTAATGTTTCCGCAATTTGATTTAACAGCAAAACGAAATTTAATTGCAACTGGAATCGCTGCCTCACCTGGTGCGGCAGTTGGTGAAATTGTGTTTAACTCAAAACGTGCCTTTGATTTAGCAAAAACTGGTCGCAAAGTTATATTGGTTCGAAGAGAGACCAGCCCAGATGATTTAGTGGGGATGGTCGCTGCTGAAGGAATTTTGACTAGTCGAGGTGGAAAAACATCACATGCGGCAGTTGTTGCTCGCGGCATGGGAAAGACTGCTGTTTGTGGAACTGAAAGCATTACAGTTGATGAAAAATTACTGCAATTTACAGTTGGTGATTTGGTAGTCAGAGAGGGTGAAGTTGTTTCAATAGACGGGACAACTGGCTGCGTTTACTTAGGTGAACTACCAGTTACTCAATCTCCTGTTACCTCATACTTAGAGGGAAGTTTGCTTGCTGCTTCAAAAGATGCCACACCAGTTGTCAAAGCGGTGGATCGAATATTGCAACATGCAGATGAGATTCGGAAGTTATATGTAAGAGCAAATGCTGATACTCCAGAGGATGCTAGCCGTGCTAGGACTTTAGGCGCTCAGGGAATTGGCTTATGTAGAACTGAACACATGTTTTTAGGTGAGCGCAGAAGTTTTGTTGAGCGGGTAGTACTTGCCGAAAGTGAGAGTGAGCAAAACGCAGTTATTGCTGAAATGCAGCCATTGCAGCAGGCAGATTTTGTGGGGATATTAAAAGCAATGTCTGGCTATCCTGTAACAGTTAGATTATTGGATCCACCATTACATGAATTCTTGCCAGATCTAGCAACTCTTAGCGCTGAGATGGCAACAGCGGAAGCTTTAAATTCGACAATTACTCCGCGGGATAAAGCTATCTTTGCAGCGGTAAAGCGTTTACATGAAGCAAACCCAATGCTTGGACTTCGAGGTGTGCGTCTTGGAATTTTGATTCCTGAGTTATTTAAGATGCAGGTGCGGGCTTTAGTGCTTGCTTCCCTTGCGGTTAAAAAAGAAGGTTTTGATCCAAAGCCTGAGTTGATGATTCCACTAGTTGCAACCCAACGTGAGCTTTTGTATTTGCGTGAGAGCCTAGAGGATGAAATTAAGAAAACTTTAAATGGTGCTGAATTAGAGATGCCAATTGGCACCATGATTGAAACGCCAAGAGCTGCAATAACTGCAAGTAGGTTGGCAGATTATGCAGACTTTTTCTCGTTTGGCACCAATGATCTAACTCAACTGACCTGGGCATTTAGTCGCGATGATGTTGAGTCAACTTTCCTTCCACGATACTTAGATCTTGAGCTACTTCCATTTAATCCATTTGAGTCACTAGATCAAGATGGTGTTGGTTTGTTAGTAAAAATTGCTAGAGATCAAGCCCGGGCATATCGAAGAGATTTCAAATTGGGTGTTTGCGGTGAGCATGGTGGAGATCCTAGAAGTATTCACTTCTTTCACAATTTAAACCTTGATTATGTTTCCTGCTCACCATTTAGAGTCCCGGTAGCACGTCTTGAGTCTGGCAGAGCTAAGGTAATTAAGAGTTAAAGGCGGTTTGTGCCTTATCTAAACCAGTTTGTACCAGGGCAATAATTGCATCCGCACCTTTGGATGTGAACTCAGTTAATTCTTTGCGCTCCTCTTTATTAAATGGTTTTAAAACAAAATCTGCTGGATCTTGATCACCAATTGGCCGCCCTATACCCATTCTGATTCGATAGTAATCAGCGGTTGAAAAAGATGCGGTTAATGATTTAAGTCCATTATGGCCGTTATCTCCACCGCCTTGCTTAATCCGAAGTGCGTTAAAAGGCAGATCAAGTTCATCATGAACTGCAATAACTTGAGTGGGTAGAATTTTGTAAAAATCTAACAATGCCTTAGCTGGCCCACCAGTTTCATTCATATACCCGCGAGATTTAGCCAGGACTAAGGTTTGCTCCCCACATTTAACCTCGCAAATTTCCATTCTAGATTTGTGGGAGGAGAATTTTTGACCACCAGATAGTTGATCTAAGACAAGTTGACCAATGTTGTGTCTGGTTTTTTCATACTCAGGACCTGGATTTCCAAGACCAATTACCAACCAACGATCAGCCATAAGTTAAGGCTAGTGCCAACTTACTTCTTTTTGTCCTTCTTATCATCTTTCTTATCACCGTCAGCTGATGCAGCAGGGGCGGCAGCATCGCCTTCTGTAGGGGCGGCAGCAGCATCGCCTTCAGCAGCGGCAGCAACAACTGGCACCTCTTCAACCTCAGCAGATTTAATCGACAAGTGCACAACAGTCATCTTTGGATCGCTAATTAACTTAACGCCTTCAGGTAGAACAACATCAGCAGCTGATTTAGATTCACCAGCCATCATGCCTTCCATGCTCAACATTAAGAATGCAGGAATATTGGTTACATCAGTTTCAACCTCAATAGAGTTATTAGTGTGTTCCAAAATTCCATCTTGGTCATACTTGCCTTCAGTATGTACTGGAACAGAAACAACTACTCGCTCACCGCGGCGGACAATAACTAAGTCAATGTGCTCAAGGAGACCAGTTAATGGATCACGGCTAACAGATTTTGGAAGAGTTAACTCTGTGTGATCATCTAGTACAACATCAATCAAAACGTTTGAAGTCTTTAATGCAATTCCAAGTTCACGAGAGGGTAATGCCACATGCTGTGGTTTCTCGCCATGTCCATAAATTACCGCCGGTATAAATCCATCACGACGAGCTCTACGAGATGCACCTTTGCCAAACTCAGTTCGGCGTGCTCCCTTAATTGATATTTCAGCCACTTTACTTCTCCCTCGATAACGGTTTGATCCCTCGCGGAATGAGGCGCAAGGTTATCTAATGGGTGGGTAAAAGGACAAATCCAATTGGTGCGCCCGTAGGGATTCGAACCCCAAACCTTCTGATCCGAAGTCAGATGCTCTATCCAGTTGAGCTACGGGCGCAATTTTCTGTAAAACTCTTTTAACTATGCCCATCAAAAAGACTAGTAACTGAACCATCCTCAAAGACCTCTTTGATGGCTCGTCCAAGTAATGGCGCAATTGAAAGCACAGTTAGATTATCAAATCTATTCTCTTCAGAGATAGGCAGAGTATTGGTTACCACAACCTCAGAAACCCTTGATTTCTTTAATCTATCAATCGCAGGACCTGAAAAGACTGCATGGGTAGCAGCGATTATTACATCCTTTGCCCCTGCCTCAATTAAGGCATCCACAGCTTTTGTTACTGTGCCGGCGGTATCGATCATGTCATCAATTACTACGCAGGTCATTCCTTCAACATCACCAACGACTTTTCCAACAGTTGCCTCATTTGGAACTCTCGGATCACGCGTCTTGTGAATAAAAGCGATACTGCAGCCACCTAGTAACTCACTCCACCTCTCTGCAACTCTTACCCGACCTGAGTCTGGGGAGACAATCACTAAATTCTTACGATCAACCTTGCTGCCAACATAATTTGTTAATAGTGGAAGTGCAAATAAATGATCCACTGGGCCATCAAAAAATCCTTGGATTTGTGAGGTATGAAGATCTACACACATTAACCGATCAGCACCTGCGGTCTTAAATAAATCAGCCATCAATCTAGCTGAGATTGGTTCACGTCCACGGTGTTTTTTATCTTGTCTGGCATATCCATAAAATGGCAGAACCACAGTAATTCGCTTTGCCGAGGCACGTTTTAGTGCATCGACCATAATTAATTGCTCCATTATTTGTTTATTAACTGGGGCGCTATGGCTTTGCAATACGAAGGCATCACTGCCGCGAACACTCTCTTCAAATCTGATAAAAATTTCACCATTTGCAAAGTCATATGCTGAAGTTGGTGTAATTGGGATGCCAAGTTCGGCGGCTACCTCATCTGCTAATTCTGGATAGGCACGTCCTGAAAATAGGCGCAAACTTTTCTCGGAGGATAAGCGAATCTCGTTCAGTTTAGCTTCCCCCTCACTGTGGTGAATCTAGGTTAACTCTACTAGAACTTACTTACTCTTTTGCCCCGGCTTTTTTTGCCGCTGCAGCAGATTTACTATCTTTTCGTTTTTTAAGAACCCAGCCCAAGATATTTACCTGGCGAGCGCGACCAATTCCAATCGCACCTGCTGGCACATCCTCATTAATCACAGATCCAGCTGCCGTATAGGCACCATCTCCCACACTTACCGGTGCGACCAGCATGGTGTCACTACCAATGCGCACATGATCGCCCACCTTGGTTTTATGTTTGCTCTCGCCATCATAATTAACAAATATAGTGGCAGCGCCGATATTGCTCTCTTTTCCTATCTCAGCATCTCCTACATATGAAAGGTGAGCAACCTTTGTTCCCTCACCTACTGTGGAGTTTTTGATCTCAACAAAAGCACCCGCCTTACTCTCATTGGCTAAGACACTTCCCTTACGTAAATATGTAAATGGCCCAACCTTGGCATCTTTACCAATCTTTGACTCAGTACAGTTTGATTCAACTACCTTAGCCCCCTCATCAACAGTGCAATCTTCTAGGGTAGTTCGTGGGCCAATAACAGCACCAGTTTTAATCACAGTCTTTCCTGAAATGGCACACCCTGGATAAATCACTACATCAGATTGGATTTCAACTCCATGATCGATCCAGGTGGTATTCGGGTCGACAATTGCAACGCCATTTAACATATGTTGGTTATTAATTCGATCTCGCATAATTGCTGAAACTTCGGCTAATTGAGTACGGTCATTTATTCCCAGCGTCTCTGTGTAATCATTGGACAAAACTGCGTAAGATTTTTTACCAGTTGAATTGATAAGTCCAATTACATCGGTTAGATAAAGCTCATTTTGAGCATTATCACTTTTAAGATTTTTTATAGCATCTTTAAGTATGGCTAGATCAAATAGGTAAACCCCAGTGTTAATCTCATCAATCTCCTTTTCAATCTCACTTGCATCTCTTTCTTCAACAATCTTCAAAATCTGCCCATCATCGCCTCGAATAACTCGACCATATCCGGTTGGATCAGGCAGCATGGCAGTTAAAACAGATGCGCTGTGGTTTTGCTTTTGATGAACTGCAACAAACTCACTTAATGTTTGGTGGGTTAGCAGTGGGGTATCACCTGCCAAAATCAAAACAGTGCCATCACCCTTAAATTCAGCCAGTGCTAACTGGGTAGCACCACCGGTGCCATCTCGTTTTTCTTGAAATACTGTTTTTGCCTTTGGTGCGACCTTAGATAAGTGCTCTTCTACCTGATCCTTATTGGCACCAATCACTACAGTTAAATTCTTTGGCTGCAATTGTTCAACTGAGTAGAGTAAGTTTTCGATAACTGATTTACCAGCGATCTTATGTAAAACTTTAGATTGTTTTGATTTCATCCGCTTGCTGTCTCCGGCGGCGAGGATAACTACAAGTGAGAGCTCACTCATTACTTACCCCCTTTTTCTTGGTGGCTCCGCCACCAGGTATCGATCCTGGACCCTGAGCTTCAAAGGCTCATGTGCTAGCCACTACACAATGGCGGAACCTGAATTATCCCTTATAACTGGTTAAATTAAAAACTTTCAATAAT
>JACCDY010407837.1_pt1 | contig 21319 bp, 37 predicted proteins | sample 7446391 | NCBI WGS metagenome assembly JACCDY01 (sample SAMN15323451, study PRJNA562643) | freshwater metagenome | isolation source: river surface water | place: USA:Blue River Watershed | collected 2017-08-18 | reverse complement strand
TGCTATAATATATGTGTAGCAAGTGTGGTGGAATAGGTAGACACAGCAGACTTAAAATCTGCCGCAGTAATGCGTAAGGGTTCGAGTCCCTTCTCTTGCACCATTTAGCCGCCTTAGCTCAGTGGTAGAGCAACCGCCTTGTAAGCGGTAGGTCATCTGTTCGATACAGATAGGCGGCACCAATTTATGACAGGTTGTGTTAGTGTGTGTGTTCTTTGAAAGGAAAATGAAATGAGTAGTGCAGAAATGAAGCCCCTGAAGATTGCTGGTCAACTGTTCTGGGCAAATTGGATGAAGGAATTCAATACCAAGTTCAATGATGACAACACCAAGTATGAATGTACGCTTGGTATGCTGTCGGACAAGGCCGCTAGTGCTCTTGATGACATTGGAGTGAAGGTCAAAGAGAAGGACATCATGGGCAAGTACATTGTCGGTAAGTCCAAGTTTGTCTTTGAACCTGTCTTTGAAGACGGTACTCCTGTGCCTATTGAGAAGATCGGTAATGGCACTAAGGTGTATGCGCTGGTGAGCAGCTATCGACACAAGATGTCTGCTAAGTTTGGTGCTGCTCCTTCGATTCGTAAGATCGTCGTCACTGAGTTGGTTGAGTATGACAACAATGACGATGGTGTTGACGTTGAGAGCATGGAAGAAGAGGATATTCCGTTTTGACAGACCCTCAGCATCCTATCAAGTTAGCTCTGATAGATGCTGATGTGATGGTATACAGGATAGGCTTTACCACTCAGGAAGAGCCTGTCCATGTAGCTAAGTCACGGCTTACCGAGTGGCTTGAAGACTTTGTTTACCTGGGCTTGAAAGTGGATGACTATGAGGCTTACTTGACAGGTAAAGGGAACTTCAGGGACGAAGTAGCCGTGACTGTTCCATATAAGGGCAACCGAGACAATCTACAAAGGCCAATTCACTATCAGGCTTTGAGAGAGCACTTGGTTAAACGACATGGGGCTATCGTCACAGAAGGCTATGAAGCTGATGATGCTGTTGCTATGCGGTCTACTGAGTTGCTGGACAACTGTTGGATTGTCCATGTAGACAAAGACTTGGATCAATTGCAAGGACATCACTACAACCCTGTTAAGAATGAGAAATACTATGTGGATGAGTTCACTGGATTGACGAACTTCTACAAGCAAATCTTGACAGGTGATAGAGTTGACAACATCATTGGCTTGCATGGCATTGGGCCTGTAAAGGCTTCCAAGGCATTGAAAGAGTGTAAAACAGAGAAAGAACTATACGAGGCAGTATGCGAACTTTACGAGAAACATGGAGAACCTTTAAGTCGGGTGATCGAGAACGGGAACCTGTTATGGCTCAGACGGACAAAGGATCAGCAATGGATGCCTCCTTCGTAAGTTCTTTTGAATTGGCAGGCTGTGAATGGCTTGTTCAGATGTCCAATGACATCACTGAGTATGGGCACTGTAACATTGACCAGCATGTGATTCGATTGCGGTCAGGTATGTCCGATCAGCTACAGTCATTGACGTTCTACCATGAGCTTGTTCATGCAATCCTTATGACAATGGGAAAGATGGATCACAGTGAAGAATTTGTTGAAAACTTTGGTAATTTACTGTATCAGTTTATGAAGACAGTAAAGAACATTGAATATGAAAGCATTGAATAATGTATAATCCATTCAAGCCACACAAAGTTTTATTTAGTAATGGAAAGTATGGAGTTAGACGATGGAATCTAGGATGGGAATATTTTGATTTCAGAAGTTCTGGATTTTGGTGGGGAAAAGAAAAAGCATATTTTCGAGATTGTATGGTAGATACCGTAGAAAATCTTGACAAAGCTTTTTTCTTAATCACTGAAAAAGTAATTAAAGAACATTGAATATGGCTACGAAGAAGACACTCACAGCTAAACAAGTAGCTGCTAAGTATGGCTTCAGGAGTGGCTTAGAAGAGCGTATTGCTGAGTGGTTGACTAAGAAGGGTGTGCCTTTTAAGTATGAAGAACTGGTGATTAAATATACAAAGCCAGTTACATACCATAAATACACACCTGACTTTCAACTACCCAACGGTATCATTGTAGAGACAAAGGGAAGGTTCTTGCAGGCAGACAGAATGAAACATCTGCTTGTCAAGGAGCAACATCCTGAATTGGATATTCGCTTTGTCTTTTCAAACTCTAATGCTAGAATCAGTAAGGCATCAAGGACAACGTATGCTGCTTGGTGTCTTAAGCATGGCTTTAAATTCGCTGACAAGTGCATACCGGAGGAATGGTTAAATGAACGTTGAAATGATTGAAGAAGATGAAACAGGGGCTACCTTCCGATTCTATCTTAGTGCACAAGAAATTGATGAGTTTGTGACGCTGGGAATCGTTACAGCACTGAAGCAAGCGGCGGCAGAGGCTAATAAATTTCTTGAAGCAAAGGAAGCAAATGAAGGTTAATCTTGTATGGGCTACTCCTGATGCAGAGAATGCTATTGCATACTGTGCTCGTGTGAGTAATCCTAGCAACCAAAGTAACGTGGAGACTGCGCCTAAGCTCCTAAAGTATCTGATGCGTAACAAGCATTGGAGTCCTTTTGAAATGGCTAATGTCTGTATGGAGATTGAGTGTACACGAGACATTGCTCGACAGATTCTGCGACACCGTAGCTTCAGCTTCCAAGAGTACTCTCAACGATACGCTGAGGTCAATGACTTTGAATACTCTTCTGTGCGCCTACAAGATGATAAGAACCGTCAGAATAGTCTTGAGACTGAAGATCAGTATCTGAAGAGCTGGTGGGCTGCTGCTCAGCTTCGTGCTGAATCTGACTGTACATCTTTGTATCGTCAGGCTCTTGAGAAAGGGATTGCAAAAGAACAGGCTCGTAAGCTACTCCCAGAAGGGCTTACAATGTCTAGGATGTACATGAATGGCACAGTGCGTAGCTGGCTTCATTACATCGAAGTTCGCACCGACAAGAGCACTCAGAAGGAACATCGTGATGTTGCAGAGGCTTGTAAAAAGGTACTTACTGATGTGTGCCCAAGCTTGATTGAAGTGTACAAGGAGATTTAAATGAAAGTAGGTGTTCTTGGCTTGCTTGGTGTTCTGTTTGTTGCTCTGAAGCTTCTAGGATACATCACATGGTCGTGGTGGCTGGTTCTTCTGCCCTTCTATGGTGGTTTAGCTGTTGTTGCTTTCATTGGCCTTGTCTTTTTTATTCTTCACTATTTTTTTGGGAAAAGTAAATGAACTTGAATAAGTATCAGGAACTTGCTTGGGAATATGCACTTCCCCAGGCCAAGACAGTGCCTTACATGACCTTTGGTATGGGCGGTGAGGTTGGTGAGTTGATGTCTAAGTATGCCAAGTACTTCCGAGGGGATGACAAGTATACTGAAATGGTCAACTTCAAAGAGGAAGTGATGAAAGAGATTGGTGATGTATTGTGGTTCGTGGCGGGCCTCTGCTCTGTCTACAACACTAGTCTTGAAGCAGTAGCACAGCAGAACTTGGATAAACTTGAGGATCGACGCAAGCGTAACAAGATTCAAGGTGATGGCGACAACCGTTAAGGAACAAACATGCAAGAAATTAAACATGACATCTACTCGTTCAGCTACACCGACAGTGATGGTGTAAAGCGTAGCCATATCATTGAAAGCCAGGAATTTACTTGGACTATGCTACTCAATGAGTATGTTCGCTTTCTTGAGGGTATCTTCCAGTATGAGATCATGGACAAGATTTCCATTGAAGCTGCTGAGTGGCATAAGAACTGTAATGAGTTTGAAATTCCTATCCTGTCGGGCTGGTGGGGTAAGTTCATCCACCCTGCTGAGTACTTTGAAGATGACTGGGAAGAGTATATTGATGAGTCCTTCGGCGGCACCGATGACGAGCAAGACACCAATGCGGATACTCGTAATCCCTGATTGTCAGGTTAAAGAGGGTGTTCCTTTGGAGCACCTTTCTTGGGCGGGGCAGGCTATCTGTGACTACCGTCCCGATGTTGTTGTTAACATTGGTGACTTTGCAGATATGCCTAGCCTCTCGACACATGACCTTAAAGGCTCTAAGTACTTTGAGGGATTGCGCTACAAGAAGGACATTGAAGTGGCTAAAATGGCTATGAAGAAGCTGTTGAAGCCCTTACGTGACCTTCAGGCAAAGCAACGTAAGAACAAAGAGAAGGTGTATAAGCCTCGTATGCTTCTTACCCTTGGCAATCATGAGAACAGAATTGACCGAGCAATCAATAACAACCCTACTCTTGATGGGTTGATTAGTGTGGAGGATTTGGAGTATGCTAAAGATTGGGAAGTTTATCCTTTTCTGCATCCTGTATTCGTTAATGGCGTTGGCTTCAATCATTACTGGCCTGTGGGTGCCATGGGCAGGCCTGCTGGGAGTGCTGCTGCTATTATCAACAAGCTTCACATGTCTTGTGTGGCTGGTCATCAACAAGGAAAGCAAGTCGCATATGGAAAACGAGCAGATGGGAAGCCTATTTGTGCTATCATTGCTGGTTCTTTCTATCTGCATGATGAGTCTTATATGGACAGGTTGAGCAACAGACATTGGCGGGGATTGCTGGTCATGAATGAGGTCAATGATGGTCACTTCGATGAGCTGTTCCTGAGCATTGAATACCTTGAAAGGAAGTATGGACATGAGCAGTCATAAGTGCAATACGTGCTTCTACAAGAACATGGATCGAGACTCTTGGCCTTGTGTGGGATGTAACAACTACTCACGTTATGTCAACTACATGGCCTTTAGCGAGCATCCTCATGGTTCCCAGTGGAAGGAACTTGATAAGGTGATTGTCTCTTGGAAAGACAGTGTGAACGGAATTACAGGTGAAGACTTGAGTAAAGCAACTGAACATGATGCGGTTAATCACCCTAAGCACTACACAGAGCATCCCTCTGGTGTTGAGTGTATTCAGGTGACAGAACACATGGGATTTAACTTAGGTAATGCTGTCAAGTATATTTGGCGGTGTGACCTTAAACGGGATGCCATTGAAGACTTGAAAAAGGCTAAGTGGTACATTGAAAGGGAGATTAGCAAGCGTGAGCAATCTAACCTTCATGGAACTTAAAGAGAAGCTATCAATGCTTGATGAAGTATCTTTGCTGGAGATTCTGAATATCTCTAGTCAAGAGCTTGTTGATCGCTTTGAAGATATTATTGAAGAAAAACAGGACAAACTAGAAAGGGATTTCAATGACTTTTAAAATGAATGCTTATAACGAATACATTGCCAAGAGCCGTTACAGCCGATTCTTGGACAAAGAAGGTCGTCGTGAGCATTGGAATGAAACTGTGGCACGTTACTTTGACTTCATGGCTAAGCACTTGAAGGACAAACATAACTACATCCTCACTGATGAACTGCGTAGCGAACTGGAGGGTGCTGTTGCCAATCTGGAGGTGATGCCTTCGATGCGTGCTATCATGACTGCGGGGGAAGCACTTGAACGTCAAAACATTGCAGGATATAACTGCTCTTATCTGCCTATTGATGATGCTAAGGCTTTTGACGAGGCAATGTATATCCTTCTGTGTGGCACAGGCGTGGGATTTAGCGTTGAGCAAAAGTATGTCAGCAAACTTCCTGAGATTCCATGCAAGCTGTATGATTCTGAAACTGTGGTTGTCGTTAAAGACTCCAAGGAAGGATGGGCAAAGTCCTTGCGACAGGTTATCGCCTTGCTATATGCAGGTGAAGTACCTAAGTGGGACGTATCTGGTGTGCGTGCTGCGGGGACACGGCTCAAAACCTTCGGGGGGCGTGCTAGTGGGCCTGAACCACTTGTTGAACTCTTCAAGTATGTCGTGGCTAAGTTCAAGGGCGCTGCTGGGCGAAAACTCACAAGTCTTGAAGCACATGACATTCTTTGTAAGATCGGAGAAGTTGTGGTTGTCGGGGGAGTTCGTCGTTCCGCTATGATTAGCTTGTCTGACTTGGGCGATGATCGCATGGCTCATGCCAAGGCAGGTAGCTGGTGGGATGGCAATGGTCAACGTGCTCTGGCTAACAACAGTGCAGTGTATGATGTTAAGCCTGATGTTGGTCAATTCATGCGTGAATGGAGTAGCATTTATGAGAGTCATTCGGGAGAGCGCGGAATCTTTAATCGCTATGCTTCGGAATTGCAGGCAGCAAAGAATGGTCGGCGGGCACTTGATAAAGAATGGGGTACTAACCCTTGCTCAGAGATTATTCTTCGTCCTTACCAGTTCTGTAATCTTTCTAGCGTTATTGTTCGTAGCGACGATACTCTGGATCGACTTCGTGATAAGGTACGTATTGCAACGATCCTGGGAACGTTCCAATCTACGATGACACACTTCCCGTATCTGCGGAAGGTGTGGCAGACAAACACTGAAGAGGAACGCCTCTTGGGTGTCTCGATGACAGGTATTCTCGATAATGCCTTGCTCAATAATCCTGATGATAAGTCTCTTCCTGAACGCTTGGAGTACTTGAAAGATGTGGCTGTCAATACTAATGCTGAATTTGCCGCTGTTCTTAACATTCCTGTTAGTGCGGCTATCACCTGTGTCAAACCTGAAGGAACTGTCTCTCAGCTTACTGGCACTGCTTCTGGTATTCATCCTCAGCATGCTCAGTATTACATTCGTCGGGTTCGATCAGACAATAAAGACCCTATTACTGACTTTCTTAAGTCCCAAGGGTTCCCCGCTGAGCCTTGCTTTATGAAGCCTGACAGCACCACTGTCTTTAGCTTCCCGATGAAGGTTGGCGATGGTGCTGTGCTGCGAGATGACATTGATGCTATTACACACTTGAAGCTCTGGCTTGCATTCCAGCGCTACTGGTGTGAGCACAAACCATCGGTCACTATCTCTGTTAAGGAGCATGAGTGGCCTACGGTTGGTGCATGGGTGTGGGAACACTTTGATGAAATCACTGGTGTTTCTTTCCTGCCCTACGATGGTGGTACGTATCGACAGGCCCCTTATGAGACTATTGATGCTGCTACTTATGAGGAACTGTTCAAGAAGATGCCAGTGGGTATTGATTGGGATTTGTTCCGAGAAGGTACTGATAACGTTGAAGGCGCTCAGATGCTGAACTGCACTGCCGCTGGAGGTTGTGAAATCTGATGAAGACAGTCTACACAAAGGATAATTGTCCTGCCTGTGTGACTCTGAAGGCTTCCCTGGCTAAGGCTGGGGAGGCCTTTCAAGAGGTCAAGATTGGTAGAGACATCACTCGTGAAGAGTTCATGGATAAGTTCCCCACTGTGCGAACTGTTCCGTATGTGGTAGAGGATAACCAAGGAGCATAATGAGTACGATTCCTGCCAAGAAAGAGACAGCTAAGGAAAAGCAGTCCAACAGTTTGAGGTTGAAGCTGGATGACATGGCAGTTATCCGTCCCAAGACAGACAAACAAAAGGAGTTCTTTGAGGCCTATCAGCGTGGTGATTACTTCATGGCCTTGCATGGTGTTGCAGGCACAGGTAAGACCTACATTGCACTGTATAAGGCCTTGGAAGAGGTCATGGATCGCTCTAATCCATTCCATAAGGTGACTATCATCCGGAGTGCTGTGCAAAGTCGTGATATGGGCTTCTTACCCGGCGACATTGACGAGAAGATGGACGTATACATACAACCCTATCGACAAATCTGTAGTGATCTATTCAAGCGTAAGGATGCTTGGGATCGCTTAGAAGAGCAAGGGCATGTAGAGTTTGTCTCTACCAGTTTCATCCGAGGAACTACTTTTACGCATAGCATCCTGATTGTTGATGAAATGCAGAACATGAACTTTGAAGAACTTGATACCATCATTACTCGTGTTGGTGATAAATCAAAGATCATCTTCTGTGGTGACTATCGACAGACAGACCTACGCAAGAAAGATGATAAGTCTGGCATCTTGAAGTTCATGGACATTGCTCGACGTATGTCTGAGTTCTCTAGGTTTGAATTTACCATTGAAGATATTGTTCGTAGCTCTCTGGTTAAGAACTATATCGTTGCCAAGACCCACTATGAGGATGCACAATGATTACACAGTTTAGCTGGTCAAATGGACTTGTGCTGGGAATTACTAGCAACACTGCCTATACCTTCAATGATAAAGGTGATGTGTTGGGAGAGGTTCCTAGTGTGATCCTTTACCTTGGATTCTTTCAACTAGCTCTCGTGTTCACGTAAGCAACAAAAAAGCCCCGATGGAGGTGACTCCAAAGGGGCTTTATTATTTATTGTTCTAATTGTTTTCTACAGCTTATCAAGGCTTGTCTGAGGATGTCTGCTTTGGCAGCTTCCCCGATAAGAAATTCAGCATCCTGTCGGTATAGTTGTTCTCCAGTGCTTCCTGTTCCTGTGCTGATAGGGGCAGGATTACTTTCTTTGGAGGGTTCAGGGGCTGGAGCAGGTCTTTGGGGACGCTGCTGCAACCCTGCAACAATACTAGCATGACGCCTGTTAAGAGTACGTATCGCATCTTCCTTGTCCTTCTGTATCTTCACTACTGCTGCTTTGTGAGCCTCATCTTTGTCCTGAGCATTCTTCTCAATCTGTGCTTTATACAGGACTAGCTTCTTATTCTCTTTGTCAGCACTATATTGGTAGACAAACACCAGAGATACTATCCATGCAACTGCAATGGCTAGATACTTAATCTTGTCCAATACACTTAGCATATTCTCTCTCCCTTCGGTTAGTCAGTCCCTTTAATGGCTTACCCTTAAACTTATCCCACTTCAGAATCTCTTTACAAGCTCCTTCGTAGTCATAAGCGTTGAGCTTCTTAGCCAAGGTAGACTTACAGAAGGCTCCTTCACCAATGTTGTATGTGAGAGACACATAAGCATCAAACTCATACTGGTGCATTGGCACAGGAGCACATCTTTTGACTGCTGCTGCGAACTTATCTGTATCCTTCAACAGCCTCACTAAAGCCCTCTCAGGTGTGATGGTGTCTCCCATCTTAACTCCCTCAGTAGTGCCAAAGCCTATTGTAGGAACATCCCCAGGCACAGGGATCATTGCTTTAGGAGTGAAGTGTTCCTCCAGTGCAATACCTACTAAGACACTAGCTGAGAGGTATAGTGAAGCTATTGATAGGCGATTCATACTCAGTCCTTACCTGCTACATCCTTATAGATGGTATACAGTTTATGTGCAATCATTAACACAGTGTAAATCAGGGTAGCCCATAAAAGAATCTCAGATACTTGATACCCCGCTACAGTTGCTAGAGAGACTGTCACAGGAGCAGCAGACTTAGCTGCCATAGCTCCCATTGTCTCAGAAGTTGTCTGCATTGTTCCTGACATTTACTGCTCTCCTTGAACCATACCACCAGACAGTAACCCTCGCCAAGCCATGTTAGGAGGCAGGGTAGGAAGACTTCCCTGAGCAATGTCAGAGATAAGTCTGTTAGCTGCACGTTGACGCAGCATACCTTGTAACTTATCCGCTGCAAAACCAGTCCCGCTGACACCAATGGCCAAAGCAGGGTTTGTACCAGCAGCAAAGGCTGTGCCTGCTGTCACAAGCTGACTACGCTCAGGGTTGAACCTAGCCAACAGAGACAGTAAAGGATCAGCAACGGGGCCACTAGCAACGCTCTTGATTGCGTTACGCTCACGCTCTGTGAACACACGCATCTTATCCTTGTTAGAAGCAAGATTAATAAGCTGACGACGAATCAATTCACCCTCAGATGCTTTAGGATCAAGCGCCTTAGCCTCAGCAACATTCAAGGCATCTTCAATGACCGTAGCGCGAGACAAGTTACGCCAATCCTTACGGGCAGTTTGAACAGCTTTAACAGCCTCACCAACATTAGCCTTACCAGCAATGATGTCCTTAGCCCCAAGATTAGAGATATAGTTATCTAACTCAGCAACAGCCTGACCAGCATACTTACGAGTGGCAGGCTCTTTAGAGTTCTTCAAATCAACCAGAGCAGAACGCATCTGTTCAAGCCGTGTAAAAGGAACTCGTTGCTGACCAACCATTGTCCTGATTTGTTCAAGGACTTGAGCAACAGGCTTATGGGTATCCAGCTTAGGGTTAAAGTTTTCCTTAACCAACTTGCTTTCAATATTATCAAAAGTATCTAAGATAGATTTCGGCTTGACCTGAACACCCAAGTTTTCCATCGTGCTGTAGGACTGCTGAGCACGCTTCTTAATCTCATCCAGTGTAACCAGAGGCTGACGCTGTTGAGACAAAGAAGTTGCTGCCTTAGCGCCCAACGAACCAGCAACAGTGCCAGCGGCAAGACCAGCAACAATACTAGCTAAAGGATTATCAGTAGCTTCCTGCACAGCATCAGAAGCAACCTGAGCAGCAGTACCGCCAGCTCCAGCAGCAGCAGTCTGCTGTAACAAGTTCTGACCTAAAGGAGCCAGCGCAGGGGCTACTTTAGCGAGAGCAGCCATAGGAACAACACTAGCCATTGCCGAACCGCCTGTCTGCACAGCGCGCTCAAGACCTGTCTCAGGAGTAGGAACACCAGCCGCTGTCATGAGATTCTGAATCCCTTGTGACGGGGGTGTCATTACTGTCTTACCAGCAGCCATGTTAACCAGATTAGCCAGTGGATCAGCAGCCATAGCAGGTAACGACAATGCGCCTGTGCCAATAATGCGGCCTGTTAAGCCAACCTGACGAAGAATATCACTACCAAGACTACGTTGAGCAGGCTCAGCAGCTTTAAAGTTCTGCTGAGCGTATGCCAGAACCTGCTCTTGTGTTGCTCCTTCAGGCGCTGTAATCTCAAATTCTTTACCATCAGGGGATGTAACAACATAAGTAGGCATAGTAGTTCCTTAACGGGGACGGATAGACCAACCACCAGTAGCGGCAGGGGCTTGCGTAGCAGGCTTAGGAGTCTCCATAGGGATGCCTTGCACAGCCTTAAGCCAGTTGTTGTAATGGAAGGTAATCTTATCCAAATTCTTCTTCAGCTCTTCCTTCGATTGGCCAATCTCAAGAGAGCCAATAGTGGACTGAAGTGCATTAAGTTCCTGCACAGCAACCTGACCAAGCGCACCGCCAGTAGGACTAGCATCACGCATCTGTTGCAGACGATCAAAGCCTAAGTTAGCCTTGACTGTCAGCAAGCGTTGATTCAGGTTGTAAGCACTCGTGCCTGGAACATACGACTGAGCCTTACCGACAAGGCCTGTAGTCATGCCACCAACAAGTGCAGAAGCATCTGTGACATCAGCCAAGACCTTACCAGCATGAGTAATAGCCGCTTCTTTAGCAGCTTCTTTCTTGTCTGTCTTCTCTTGCTGCTTAGCCTTCAGATCATCAATCCGTGTCTGTAACAACTCACGTTGCAAAGAACTAGTGGCATTACGCTGCTCTGCGGCTAACTGAGCAAGTTGCAGCTTAAATTGACGATCACGTTCCTTTTCTTCAGCAGCACGTTGAGCCTTCTCAGCTTCTAACGCAGCCCTAGCCTCAGCATTGATTTTAGCTTGATTCTTACGCTCAAGAGCATTAAAGATTTGATCCGGCTTACCAAACTTACGAACCACAGCACTAACCTGATCGTCTGTAGCGTCAGCAGGCAAAGCACTAAGTTCAGTACGTAATTGATCTTCACGGGTGTTCTCAGCAGCCATTCTGGATTCTTCAGTAGCAGTCTTTGAAGCAGCGGCAAGACGCTGAAGCTCCTGAGCGCGTGTAGCAGCCAGACTAGCTCCTTGCTGTTCAGCCTGCACCGCCAGTTGTTCAAGGGCTAGGGCAGCCTGAGTATCATTCATCTGCATTGCCTTAGCAGCGGCTTGACGAATAGACATAGGATTGGTTCGATCAACACCCTGTAACAGTTGCTGACGCTGAGCCACACGAGCCAATTCAGGGTCTTGAGCACCTAACATTCCACCGATAGCGCCACCTAAGCGATTACCGCCAAGGAACAACTGATACTGAGCCTGAGCAGCAGGGTCTAACTGAGCAAACGTAAGAGCTTGCTTTTGGAGAGCTTGTTCACGTTGAGCAGCTAAGCCTTCAGGAGTTACCCCGAACAGACCAGCCATAACTTCATTAGCCATTATTTATCTCCTTAGAACCACAGACCACGATCAGGGCCATTGTAGCCAACAACACTCAGATCAGGGGCAGCGGAAGGCTTATTCAGCCAATTAGCAATACCTTGAGTAAGTTGCTGATTACTGGCCAAGCCAGAGATAGCAGCGCCTAAGCCACTTGTCTGATTAGCAGCCTGCATAGTCCGAGCAGCACCTAAGCCACCGGCTAACAGAGACTGACCAGACTGAGCACCTGCTTGAGAGGCTCGACCACCAAGAGTAGAGCCAATATCAAGAGCAGATTGACCCATGCCTTCAATGTTACCTGCAAGGCCCAACTGAGTCTGGAACGGGCTATAACCAGCCTGAGCAGCCTGAGCGCCTAAACCAAACAGACCAGCACCAAACTGTGTCTGTGCTCGACCCTGTTCCTGTGCTTGAGCAGCCAACTGAGCATCCTGCTGAGCAATGGCGTTGTAGTAAGCAGCCATCTCAGGGTTAGTAGCAGCTAAGTCACCACCTTGAGAGACACCCAGGCCACCACGACCAGTGTTGAATAAACCTTGACGAGTACGCGCCAGAGCAGCCTCACGGCCGGGTTGCAGAACAGCCTGCTGAGACTGCATCCACTGCTGAGCAGCCTCTTGAGGGCTTTGAGCAAGATACTGCTGACCAAGACCAAAGAGGTTCTCAGCAGCACCTAAGCCTTGATCGGCTAAGCCCATACCTTGACCGCCAGCCTGAGACAGCATACGATCACGGATAGCAGCTAAAGCAGGATCAAGATTATAGCCAGCACCAGCTAAGCGGCCATTCTCGTCAAAGGTGAAGTTAGAAGTACCGAAGCGAGTAGTAACTCCAACGGGACGGAAGCGAGCTTCTTCAGCGGCAATACGAGCAGCTTCTGTCTGAGCATTTGCTGCTGTCCTTGCGGCACTACGTTGAGCATTGCTGCTAAGCGCTCCACCAAGAAGCGCGGCACCTGCGGCAATAAACGGCATATTAAGCCCCTTCCTTCTGAATCAAAACATTATCAATCTTTTCCATGTCTGTCTCGAATGTATGGTGAATACAAAACCAAGTAGAATCTTCTAAAGCCATGATAGTATGATTGATGCCTTTTCTGATGTTAATACAAGCAGGGGCTTCAAATACTTCAAACTTATCGTCATCAAATAATACCCTAACCTTCCCTTCAGCTAAGATACTTAGATGGTCATATTCATGTTTATGTTGACAAGCAATAGCACCCTTGGGAATACTCATTTGCTTGGCATATAAACCGTCAGAGAAGTGGTGTAGGGTATCAATGTTCATATATTAACGGAGTTCCCAGTAGGAGGCCAGAGCAACGTTAGTGTGTGTTAAGACATACGTTGCGCCGATAGGGATAACAATACTTCCTGTGCCGACAGCAGCATATCCAGCAGCACCAGAAGCGCGCACAACCATCACGTTAGGGCCACTGTTGATGCTGGCTTCGATAGTCACAGCAACGTTACCACCACTGGGGCCAGAAGCAGAAATCTGAAGGACAATTGGCTTACCTGTGCTATTGGTATATGTTGTAGCATTGGCGCGTGAAACAGACTGCCATGTCTGCCCATTACCGAGAGTATTAGCAGCGTTCGTAGCAGTCCCTGTGAACGTAGCAGCCCCTGTTCCATGGTCAACAGACACAACAGAACCGCCAGTGGTAGAGTAAAGACCCCAAGATGTAGCGTTGTTATACAAGTAAGCGTCATTCTTACCCGTAAAACGAACAATCATCTGTCCTTCACCGGCTGTCTGCTGAGTAGCAAACTGACCACCACTAGCAGCAGAAGCAGTAGCAGCATTGATGTTCCAGCTACCTGTTGCTCCTGTCCCATCCTTCTTAGGAGCATCATTAGCGATCTGGTCAATCACATATGCTGTAGTGGCAATCTGCGTAGAATCAGTGCCAACAGCAGGAGTAGGCGCTGCGGGAGTACCGATAAGAGTAGGACTGTTCAGGTCAGCCTTAGTAGCCACAGCCGTAGCAATGTTATTGAATTCAGTATCAATCTCAGTGCCCTTAACAATCTTGGAAGGATTGCCTGTGGGCAAAGAATCTTTACTGGCAAAGTTAGTGCTTTTTACATAGTCGGACAAAATTATTCTCCTTGCTTAAGGAAAGCCACTAAGATTTCTAAATCTTCGACAGTAGCGTATGCTTTTAATCGGTTGGCTTTCCAAGAAATAATTTGAATATTATCTCTTGTATAGCCCTTTGTTGAATCAATACGATCAATGCTTGGGCTGGTGTCTCGAAATCCCGCGCTATTAAACTCAAGAACAAAACCAAAAACAGGGCACTTATTATCTGGAGGATATATTTCTTTTATATCCTCTAATGTAATTGTGTGCTCTCTATTTTTTAAAGCAGCTCGTTGTTTAGAAGCATTTAAAAGCATTTTTAATCTATATTCAAAATTGTTTCTTAATTTTGTTTTATGCTTTTTATCTCTCTCTAATACATGCTCTTTATTTTTTGACCGGTAGGCTGTCTGATAAGCAATATCACACGGTTTACACCGATATTGAAGGCCATCTTTAGCTGCTTTATTTTTTGAAAACTCAAAAAGCTGTTTGTTTTCTCCACAAGCACAGCACTTTTTAAGTTGTTGACACTTATTTAAAAGTTCTTCTACAACTGTCATGCTAGTTTCCCGTTCTTAGCTTGAATTTCGAGCTTCTGAATGCTCAGAGCAGCCCCATTGATAGTTGTCTCATAGCCTGTCTGAATAACCTTACCAGACCCAGTAGGATAAGCAACCAATGTCTGTAATGCAATACCGTTAGAGTATTCAGCAATACCATACTCACCAACACCGTAATAGCTAGTCCCTTGATTAGGAATCAATACGTTCTGAGAGTAGAAGTTACTGTTGAAATCATAGCCCCACTTGATAGTCACATACTGATTAGAACCACCAATAACAACCACTGATAGTTTCTTCAGAATAGACGTAACAGACGGAGCACCTAAGTCAGTATGGTTTGTAAAGTATTGAAAAGTGTATGTTGATGCGTTGTCAAGATACCCAGAATACTTACCAATATAGCCTGCCTTGCCTAACAGAACTTCCTTGTTAACGCTATCATAGCAGAAGGATTTAGGCTCAATACTGTCCCATGTAGTAACTCTAGCGGCACCATCTTGAAGCATAGCCTTCATGTCAAAGCAGTAAACCTCTTTAACAGTAGGCAATGTCAACAGATAGAAAGAATCAATAGGACTGTAGATAGCTTTGATGCCGCTAGCAACTTCACTAGCAACAGCAGACATCAGATCATCCCTAACATTCTTGCTCAAGTCACGGAAAGGAGCAGACTTCTCTTGGATTGTCCTCATGACACTACGAACACCAGTGTCAGACAAGAAGATAATATCAGAGCCTGTGTTGGAAACACTATCTCGTGCAATGCAGCCGATACCAGTAATGCTATCAGTCAAGCTCATAGCAGAAGGATCATCAGCCTTAGAATAGACCAAGATATTGTTCCTGCCAAAGATGAACAGGAAGTTATTATGTGCAGCTAAGGCTACAACGTTATCTGCACCATTAGGCCAATACTGACTAATATCAAGATAACCAGAAGTCCCGCCAGACCAGATATGCCCAGAGAGCAAGTCAGAGAAGTAAACAGTGTCTTTATTAGCTGCACTGTTAGCAACCCATAACCGACCAAAGGCAGAGATAGCGGTATTGCCTGCTAAGATATTGCCAGTGTAGCCAGCCTTCTCAGACACTCGACGATACTGAGTAGTGCTCACAGCAGGGTCGAACACTAACGGATCATGTCCACTTTGGAACAGATACATACAGCCATTAAGAGTAGCTGCTTGCCAGTTGCTGTCAGTGATCGTAGGAGCAGTGCCACCACCACCGTAGGTAAGCTCAGACAACACACCAGAGACTAACTTGAACAGCTTGTTATTACCTGCTGCAACAGTGTATTGAAGTCCAGATTCAGTGAGCAACTGAGCTACCATCTTGACATCAGCAGTGCCTAAAGCGCCCAATGTCTCGTGCTTAGGAGTCCAGCCTTTACGAGCACCAATACGGCCATACTTGTCAATCACACAGTTATTAGCCACTAAAGCAAAGCCAGAGGCTAAGTCAAGAGAGCTATCCTGTGTGTTGAGGCCGTAGAAGCCTGGGGCTGTAATGCTGAAAGTTTGTAATTGTTGCGCCATCTTAGACAGCCTCCCAAGAACCACCCTCTACGAATCGAGATGCTTCATTAGCGATGTAGTCAGCCAAGACTCCACGATACAGAGCATAGGCTTCAGAGCTATTCAGGCCACCGTCCTCACCGCGTTCCACCAGAGCACGAGCATAGGCACCTGCAACGACAGGATCATAAGGAACTTTGATAGTGTCAGTATCGTTCACCAGTGTACCTGAAGGAACATACAGATCAAAGCTCAGAGTATAGACACCATCGGGAACAGGGAAGAGTTCAACCTTAGAGTCTCCATTAGCATCAATGCCTTTGAAGCAGTAATAGCCCGGAGAGCCTTGCTGTGGAGAAGCAGTAGCTGTCTGATAGTGCTCCATCAAAGAGACAGGAATGTTATTCAATTCATTGAGTTTGGTAACATTACGAGCACCATCGACACGGAAGCGGTTACTAGAGCCTGTAATGGTATACGAGGAAGTTCCAGCAACAGTGCTGACAGTGGATGTGGTTGTCAATGCAGACCAATTGTAAGCGTCTTCTACTTGTCGCTTAGAATCATTAACCAACTTACCAATCAGCTTGGATAATGTATTTGCTTGGACAGTAGTGACTTCTGGCTCACGTAAGCGAACCAAGACATCATTAACAAGTTCAAGATAAGTCGGCAGAGCCATCTTAGATTCCTTCTTTCTTAATCAACTCAAATGTGCAGATAGTACTGAAAGAGCTTCCTGCTTCGCTCCGCATCTTAACAGTGTCACCCTCATCCATGACTGTATAAGCCCCACCATCGAGCTTTATAAACTCTTTAGCAGCAACAGATGTCTGATTCAACACATAAATATCAGTAGCTGTGCTAGCATCAGTCCAATAGACAGTGCAATGCTTTGTAGAACCTGTACCATTCATCAGATACATCAGGTTCCACTTAGCGTAATAGCCAACAGGAACAGTATACACAGTAGTCAGCGTATCTGCAACGAGGTTTAATCCAATAGATACAGGTCTAGTCATGATGATTACTTATTCTTCTTGCCCTTGCTTGTGGCACTACGAGAGCCACGAGAAGGTTTAGGACGGGACATACCAGCTTCAGACAAAGCAATAGCAACAGCCTGCTTCTTAGACTTCACAACAGGGCCACCTTTGCCACTGTGCAAAGTCCCTTCCTTGTATTCCTTCATGACCTTGCCAACTTTATCACTCGTCTGCTTCTTCATCTTTAGTCTCCTTCTTAGCCTTACGTGCAGGCTTCTCATCAGCCTCAACAACTTCGACATATTCAGGGTGCTTACGCATAGCAGCAATATCGTGCTCTAACGCAAACTCATAAACCTCATTAGAGGTGATACACTTAAATTTAGCCATATCCATTATTCTCCCGAGTAGATAAGCAGAAGCCCCCTCAGAAGACTGAAGGGGCAACTGTTTAGTTACTCACTAAATTAGGCCACATTAGGCCGGAACAGCCAGAGCAACAGCAGCGCCATCACGCAGCTCGCCCACACCGTACAGCACATCAGCCGTGAACAGGGTACCGAGGTATTCCTGCTTGTACTGAGTCTGGGTACGGACGCCCATTTGCTCAACCAGCACAGCGAAGTCCTTGTGACCCAGCAGGCAGATACGGGTAGCAGTCGAGCCGCTGGTCGTATCAGCATTGGTGGTCACGAACACCGGAATGCCATAGACATTGCCGATTTCGCCGTTACGGATGGTGTTGCCGCCGCCTTGCTCGCCAACGAAGGCTTGCTCGGTGAAGCGGGCGATACCCATCATCGTGTTGCGGGTGCTCGGGGGAACCAGCAGGAAACGGCCATCCATCGGCACATCCTGATCGTCCAGACGCTGAATGCTACGACGAATAGCAGCATCCGTCAGAGCGCCCACGCCAGTGTTGGCACCAGCCACGTAAGCGGTCGTGCCATCAGCGCCAGAGAAAGCACCGTTGTAGGCGTTCGTGCCGTTACCGCCTTGCACGCTACGGCCCAGTTGCACCAGCGAGGTGTCAACTTGACGACCCAGAGCGTAACCAGCATCGTCCGTGTAGAACTGACGCAGGCTCGACAGGGCTTGGGCTTCCACGATGTCCTCGATCAGGCGGCTGTATTCCCAGTGCTGGTTGATGGTGATAGCGATGTCACCCTCAGTAGCAGCGATCAGGTTCACCTGAGTGTTGGCGGTCTTGGCCGAAGCGTTACCACGAGTGGGCGAAGGAATGTGAACGGTGTCACCCTTCTTGCCCTTGAAGTTCATCTTCTTGATGAGGTTAGCAGCAACAAGGTTCTTCTTGTAAGAAGCAACAATCTCATCACTCCAAATCTCGGGGATGAACGTTGCAGCGGTGGTCGTAGTGACCTGATTAGTACCTAAAGGCATTTTATACTCCTATAAATTGAAAAAGATTATTTCACACGATTCTCCGCATACGCAGCCATAATTTCAGGTTGTAAGGCTTCATAGCGGGAAGGATCAGTCATTTTAAGACGGATTAAATCCGCACGACGATATACTTTCTTAGAACTCTCACCAGAACCACCGACATCCACAGCAGCGGCCTTAAGAGCTTGTGCTTGCTGTTTCTTACCAGTTTCTTGGACTTCAGTTGAACGAGTATTGGATTTCACCTGCTTAAGCTCTTTGTAAGTGCTTAAAAGTTCATCAGCAGCATCAAAGTCAAACTCTGCATCTGCCTTAGCATACAAATCAAGACGGAACTTACTAGCCTTCACCCAGTCTTGGAAGCCCGCATCTTGTGCGATCTGCCCAAAGTCAGGATGCTTACTAGCCAGTTGCTGTGCTGTCTTCATACGCTTGAGTTCCAGAGCAGCCTGCTTTGCAGCTACAATGTCAGGATTCTTCTCAATTGCACGCTGAACTGCGCTTTGAGGATTTTCAAAGAAATCAACTTCGGGCGCATTCGTATCAACCTCTGGTTCAGACTTATTAGTTTCGAGTTGCCGCTTGAGTAACTGATCCGCTAAAGACCGTACCTCATGAACCTCTTGCGCTTGACGACCAATCATCTTCTCAGCTTCTTGGTGCATCTTCACAATGTCTTCTAAGGACTTGCCTTTATACTTGTCTGGTAGCACGCTAATGCTCTCTTGAGGTTCCTCCCGTTGCTCGGGAGCCTCTTGAGTAATATCACTAGTCTGCTGTTCCTCTTCGTTATTATCAAACGATTCTTCAATAAGTGCCATATTGTTGTTCTCCTGTCTCTCTATGAGATTATAGGACTATAAAATGTGAATGCTTAGCATTACCCTAGTTTAAGAGTTCTGTTTCTTCTCGATTGCGAGTTTTTCAGACCTCTTACGTTCCCACGCATCATACGCAGTTGGAAAGGCTCCAGTGAACCCTTCTAACTTCATCTGAGGCGCAGCAACTAAACGATGAGCATCCTTGTTACATACTTCACAGCTAATAACTCGGATGTTGTCATCAATCAAACGCTCTGTTACATGTCCTTCTTCACACTTGAAATCAAACATTCTCTTCATCAGTGTTCAACTCCTCATATGCTGCTTCAAACATGCTCTTACGCTTAAGGATCAAGTCAATAATGTCAAGCTGACCTTTACGGAAAAATAAATCTTGTGTGTCCGTTGTCAATGTTACATCATTGATTGAATCTTTAATCTTTGCAAAGTCCTCTAACAAATACTTCCAACCATCAGTTGAAAACATATCGAAAGAGGACTCATAATACTCTTGTAGCTCAGGGGCCATGATAGCTTATCCTTTAAAGTTACTAATGAGTATATTATACCATATTTTTATGATTTTGTCAAGTGTTTTTAGATAGAATCTGCATTATTCCCGCTAAAGATAGTGTCAGCTTCAGGGAAGATAACAATTTCCTCAGTGGATAAGTCAATAGCAGGCTTTGTAGAGACTTTAACAGTGTAGACTTTACCGTCTTCAATGTAAGCCTCACAAGGCTCTAAAAACTCAGTTGCATGGTCATAGGGCTTGAACACATTAACTTCCTTGATATTGTTTTCTTCAAAGAAGCTAGGATGCACACCCTGAGCAGAAAAGCTAGTGTTAGGAAACATAGCTCGGTAATCAGCAACTTCAATAACTTGGTTATTAACCACTTTAGCAACTAACATATTAGCCTTTCTTGTTATTGGTCAGGGAATGCCGCAGTCGGCGGCGTGAAGGTTGATGTATAGCGGGCATATCCCTTTGTCAACCGGAAATCATCAACATATCCAGTAAAAAACTGAGGCGACGCCGGAGAAGCATTATGAGCATTTAAGCCAATAGCCAATGTTCTTGATGCTGTGGCAGGCCCGTTTGAGTTTGTTGTTGTAGACGCTGCTACTCCGTTTAACCAAAACGTATATGTATTTCCAGAACGAGTAAGTGCTATATGCTGCCATGTATTGGCAGTACAAGTACCAGATAGCGTAAAGTAGTTACTGCTACTGCCGTTACCAACCTCCCATGTCCACGTAGAGCCATTACGATAAAACATTGTTGTCCAATAACCATAACCAAAAACACTATCTACCGAGTTTGTCTGAGTTGTTGGATACGCCCAAAACTCAATTGTAAAGTCACCCGATGTGATGTCAAAAGCCGTTGCTGGAGCAATGTATAAATAATCACCTGTTCCGTCAAACAATACTGAGCCTGAGCCATATTTTTTTACGCTTGTGTTGATTTGTACATTACCGGCTGTGGAAACAGAAAAACCATTAGAGCTAGAATCTATGATTGTCTGAGACCCGTTTGTGCCATCACCATGTAACAATAAAGAAACATTAGAAAAATAAGGATCAGAAGTTCCGCTGCTCTTAATTGCAGCAGCCCGTAACATATGATGTAAACTCATGCAACGGCTCCGACATAAGCGCCATAGACGGTAGAGCCTACCTTCCAAAGTTCAATGACACCGTAGCCAGAGGTAGGAAGCGTAGGAGCAGTGCCGCCAATCCAAACAACACCAATAGTGCTCCAAGTAACAGCATATGCAGTGCCGTCAGCGATCATCAAAGTAACGCTGTGGCCCGCAGCAAAGTTCGTAGCCGTAGGAGTTCTATTGGCACCTAAAGTCCATACTTGAATG
>JACCDY010303331.1_pt1 | contig 21322 bp, 45 predicted proteins | sample 7446391 | NCBI WGS metagenome assembly JACCDY01 (sample SAMN15323451, study PRJNA562643) | freshwater metagenome | isolation source: river surface water | place: USA:Blue River Watershed | collected 2017-08-18 | reverse complement strand
GTTTGCACTTTACGCTCAGTCTCACACTGCGCGAGATCGAACTCTAGGTTTGCTGCTGCCTGGGGATTGCGGGCATGGAGATCACCCAGCACGCGAGCGATGAGAGCATCGGTGGAAGCGGCGGCGGCGGCGGGGGAGGTACCCATTGATCCGATTGCGGACTACTCAGCAATCCTACAGCCAGAGAACCGATAGGTCAAGCCCTAAAGTGTTCACCCTGATACCGTTTGACGGATCCGACCCATAAAAATTTTTAATGTATTGAATTTGCAGGGGAAGTGACGACCTTTAGCGTCAACAGGGCGACCCAGCCCCTCCCCCCGATTGCTGACGCAATCCTAGCATGGCGCGGGAACGGGAACTGTATCAGCCGATACAGTTCTAAACATAAAAAAAAGAGAGGCGATTCGCCTCTCTCAGTCATCAGTAACCGAGCCAGACTAACAGCTCGCCAACGTCAACCCCGATAGGTTGCTTAGTTTCGGGGCAGACCCAGCTATGGCTGCCACCATAGTCTGCCCTAAAGTCTGCCAGCAGCCCGTGAAGGCTTGCGACCTTTGCAGCCTCCCGGTAGGGGATGGTTCCGGCAGCATCGGCGAAGCTGTAGAGCATTTCAGCCATGGTCATGGGCGATCCCCGAACTACCTAGGTAGCGTATCCCACCATGGGATTCGGGTCTGTATCGGTTGCTACCGTTTTGAGAATGTGTCGGATTGTCAACACTAGAGAGTCTAGGGTCGGCGGCATGGTAGGATTGTCTCAACAAACAAGGGAAGCGGAAGGCCGCAGAAACACAAATCTGGTCACTTATCTTGCTATTTTATACTATAAAATATAAAAAACAAAAAAACCCCCAGAGTATAAAGAACTCTGGGGTACAGTTAGTTATACGATCTCAGTTGAGACGCATACCCGAAAAGAACGGAATCGCACCGCCTTCCTGTTGTACAAACCACTTGAAATCTTTCTGGAACACACACTCACCAGGGCAACCATGCTCGGCGAGAATAGCATTCAAGCGGGATTTAGTAGTGTTGGACTGCCAACCACCATCGAAAAGTTGAATCCAATTGTCGCCAATTTCAGCAATCTTGTTACCATGGAGCAGTACAACTGAGATACCATCAGCGTTCACAACTGCGGTGTTGGTAGAACGAAAATCCTTGCCAGCGGTGATGGCAGCGTTCATCAGGCGTTCGATTTTGCGCATGAGGTGAATCCCTCGACTACCCTTAAAGAATAGGGCATCGGCAGGATCCTGTCAAGCGGTTAACGATAAAATATTTTTATGTGACAGATAAGCAACACTGATGGCTAACCTCTTGACAGGATCGGTCACATGTCCTATACTATGAACAACAAAAGAAACCGAACGCGGGGGCGTGATAACATAAATCTGGTCACTTACCCTGCAATTATAATAAACTATAAACAATACAAAAAAAAGAGGGATTTAATCCCTCTTTAATTTAATTTAATCTTCCCACTTAATCCCACGAACTGCAAGAAACTTCACTAGATTTCTAGCCATTTCACCACAATGAGGGCAACGAATCTCTTTCCGAACAATAGCCCGGTCAGAATACTTTGCAGTGTGACTATAATAGCCTTTAACTTTCAAACGATAAATCGCAGCCAAACATTTGAGCATTTCCTCAAACTTAATGTCGGTATCTTTATACTTCCGATAAACAGATGTAAAACGGCGGAAGTCATCAATTTGCCGACAATGATCCAATTTGGATACAATCCACTTGGCTTCTTCTTTATTATTAGTTACTTGCGTCAATGCAACTTCAAAAGCTGCATTAATAGTTTCATAAACCTTAAGATTAAGCTCAATTTTATTCAGTTGTTCATTTATTCTTTCTTCACGGACTTTTTCAACTTCAGTCGAAAAAGTTAGTTTTTCTTCAACAACACTCTTTTGTTGTTGGATAATTTGAATCAAGGCTTCCAGTTGTTCGGGGCTGAGGTTGGAAAAATCGGGGAGCATGGGAGGAATCCCTTGACTACCCTTAAAGAATACGGCATCACAGGGATCCTGTCAAGCATTAAACGATCAGCGGTGCTTATGTGACAGATAAGCAACACTGATGTCTGGAAGCGGCTGACCGTGCTAGACTACAGGGAACACGAAAGAGAGAGCGGAAGGCCGCTAAAACATAAATCTGGTCACTTATCTTGCAATTATAATAAACTATAAAGAATAAAAAAAGAGAGAGAATACTTTCTCTCTCATGTATTCTAATCAAAAATCAGAAAGAATTTTTTGATTAGGCTCATCACGAACAACTTCAGTAATAGTGATGAGATTTTTATCTTCATCAATGTAATCAGTTTGAAGAAGATTAGGGCCAACCTGAATCTGACCGATAACGTAGGCAGCGGCGAGAAGTTCGATCATGGTAGGATGTAGGTTAGAAAAAAAGAAAGAAAATAATCACATCATAATGATTTTTTCTTTATAATTCCCCAGAGTGTTAATCACTCCCTGTTCTGTCATAGGGAGACGATTAACAGGCAACCCTTTTTCCCAACCAGTAGCAATCCACTGGTTACCTTCCTTGTTAAAAGTAACCCTTTCTCCGGTTACCTGAATGTAGGTGATGCCTGTTAGATCAATGCTCATGGGATCGGTTCCCTTGACTACCCTTAAAGAATACGGCATCACAGAGAGCCTGTCAAGCATTTAACGATAAGACATTTTTATGTTACACATAAGCAACACTGATCGTCAGATCCTGCTGGCTGTGCTAGACTATACTCAACAAACAAGGGAAGCGGGGGCGCCGCAATAACATAAAACAAGACACCTACCCTGCAATTTTATTAAATTATAAAGAATAAAAAAGGAATCAAATTGATTCCTTATTATAATTACAAATTATTTTGTGGGTTGTTTCCTATTCACCCAGCGATCATAATGCTCACTGATTGCATTATCCAGGGGATCATAATCACTATAATCCGCTGCAATCTCACCAGGATCATTCCCCAGAACGATGTAAATAAAGAACTTTTTATTATCTTTGTTCTTTACATAAAGATGAGCCTCATCTGTTGCGGTAATTTCCGCAACAAATTCTGAAAAAGAAACATTATCACGTCGGATAATTTCTTCCCCATTGTTGACAATGTGAGGCTCAAACCCGTGCTTTTTGAGAGTATTCAGCAGGCTGCGAACCTCTGGAGAATAATCCTTCATGGGGGTGAATCCCTTGACTACCCTTAAACAATACATGATCCCCAGGATCCTGTCAAGCGATTAACGATAAAACATTTTTATGTAACACATAAGTAACACTGATGGTTAACTGTGGCTGGTTGTGCTAGACTGTATTCAGCAAACGAGGGAAGCGGAAGGCCGCTAAAACATAAATCTGGTCACTTACCCTGTTAAATTATAATAAACTATAAACAATACAAAAAAAAAGAGTTAAAATAACTAACTCTTTTAACTATTTTTTATACTTTTTGATTTTTCCTCGATTTTGTTGCCGCGACTGATACTAGAGTCACCATACCAGCCACCGCCATAAAATCAGTTTTTCTAGTGTTCCCTTCGATGATAGTCATGCAATACGACACCATCATCATGTAAAGGCCGAAAATCAGTGCAATGTTTCGCATTGTTTTTATCAGCGGAGGTGAGCGTAGGACTTGACTTGATAAGCATACGATGGTGAGGGAAGTTTAGCCACCATCGCATACTCAATAGGATCTACATAGAGTCGCTTCGCATTGTAAGCCTGTTTTCTCCAGATCCCAGGAACAGAATCAGCCCCATACATGTTAGGCCATTGTGCCAGATACTCACCATCTTCGGCGACTTTAATGAAAATCTCCGGAGAATCTTCATACCTATCGGTATTGTAATTCAGACGTTGAGTGTAGACCTTGATGATCATGGGAGGTGGTTCCCTTGACTACCTTTGTAGAATACAGGATTTAGGATGGACTGTCAAGCACTTAACGATCAGTGCTGCTTATGGGTCAGATAAGATAAACAAATCTAAAAGTCCTTGGGATTTCAGTATGTTTTCTGCGAAAGTGTTTTCACATAAAGACTCTAATTCACTGTCTGTAAGCTTGTCTAATTCTTGAAGGATTTCAGAAAATTTCATAGTAAAAATCCCCTTTCGGGGATTATAATTAAATCACCAATTTAGAAACTCATTTGCATCTTTTTCTGCATCTTCCTCAGAGTTAAACGGTCCAAAGAATTCAGAGTCTGGGATACATCCTGGAGAGCAAACTGCCCAATAGTAACCAGGGATGTAAAGTTCATCACCACTGGTTTCCCTCAATCCTTCAGAGTTATTATGTTCTTCGCAATCAGATTCACTGAAGTAAGTGATCCAAACGGGAGTGGAACCTTCGTTATCAGTGTGCTGAACTGTGATCTGCATTGTAAGAAAAAGAATGAAGAACGGAAAACGGAGAACGGATCAGATGGAAAACAGGAGTTTCATCCCTTTAATGTCACTCTCCATCCGATTTGCGGTTTCATCATTCCACAGATCATGATAAAAATCACCGTTTTCATCATAAAGCTTATTGATCCAAGAATCATAGAGACCCTTGTATTTTGCCATTTCAGCAAAAGCCTGGCTGATCCGGTCGTGGCTGGACATGGGGAAGCTCCCTTGGCTACCTTCATAGAATACAGGTTGAACCGGATCCTGTCAAGCACTTAACGATCAAAAATTTTTATATTACAGATAAGCAACACCAATGTCTGGAAGAGGCTGGTTGTGCTAGAATACAGGGAACAGAGCGGGGGCGCCGCGATGATACAAAACAAGACACTTACCCTGCAATTTTATAAACTATAAACAATAAAAAAAAGGAAGCGATTGCTTCCTTATAAGAATTAGTTAGAAACTGCAACTGCAAAGGATTTAACACCATTTACAGCTTTATTTCCTGCTGTAGCCAAACCATTAAAACCAACACTGGAGATAATGATTCCGATGATGATTCCGGTGAGAAACTTAAACATTTTTGTGTCCGCAGGTTTTCAGTGCAGCGAAGACGGCGCGTGCCGTGGGGATGGACTGACGGGTGACAGAATCCAAAACATAACGATCAACTGATTCTTTATAGAATCGGATGACAACCTGATCGAAACCTTCTTTGGTTTGAAACTCAACCAACTGAGAACCATCTGCTGATTGCAGATAATAGGCTCCAGTTTCGGCTGTCATTGTCTCCTCAATTTGAGGATTCTCCATGAAGGCGAGCATTGGATCGCTCCGGTTGACTTCTATAGAATACAGGAAAAGATGGGCGGATCAACCGCCCTTATGCCGGTTTTTCAAGTGGCACAGTCTTAGATTGGACTCATTGCCGATTTCATACAAACTTCTTTAGGTTCCATCAAAGCATAATCGTAACCATCAACTTCGATGAGTTCTTTGTAGTATGCCTGTGCAGATGACATACAATCAAACAGTTGAAGGGAATTAAAGTTTTCTCCTTCATTATACAGACCGCCGATGACTGCGTAGATTTTCATTTGTTCCATTTTCAGATAATGAGTTTTTGTTGACTTGAATGATTTAAGAAAAAAAAACTTAGGAAAGAGTATCAGCAGTTACATCCTCCACAAGTTCTTGCCAGTATTCTTCACCATAGATGGCAGAGATTTGTTCTTCAACATCATTTTCACTTTGATACTTGAAAGAATCAACCATCATTTCATAAAGCATTTGCTCCATTGCTTTAGTGTCCATTTCATCAATGACACGATCGCAATACTTTTCGATCACTTCGTCAAGTTGAGTAGGAGAAAGTTTCATGATTCAGGAAAGAACGTGACGATAATCAATGGACTTGATGCACCAACCTGTAGCACAGGTAATCTCTTCTACGAGATCCTCTTCATCATCAGCCTCCCAGATTTGGCCGATGGTATCTTCAATGATGGGTTTTTGAAACTCTTCAGGTAGAATACCTTCAGAATCCTCAAAATCAAACTCGATTGCAGTAACCTGGAAAATCATCAGATAGCCTGTGCGAAAGGAATAACATTATAAAAAGATTTAACTTCTTTATAACACTCAACAACAAAAGGAATCAGAACCTCACACACCCAATTATAAACTTTAATTGCAGTTTCCTTAATAGTTACTGCCGCGATCTGAAGGCGAGTGCTGCAATCATACTCAACCCATTTGGCTCGGGAAACAGTGTAGACAACTGCAATGATAGCGCAGAAAATCTCAACGCCATCCATGAATTGATTATAATGTTTTTTATAATCAATTTGCTTAAGGAACCTGATAAGGTGGTCGATGGGCGGGAAGGAAGTCATGGGGTGGATCCCTGAACTACCCCCATAGAATACGGCTTGCAGCCGCCTGTGTCAACCCTCAGGGTCATTAGCAATGCTTATCGGTCAAAGGGTCGCATGGAGCTGCTGGTGTGCTAGACTGTATTCAACAAACAAGGGAAGCGGAAGGCCGCTAAAACATAAATCTGGTCACTCATCCTGCAATAAAATAATAAAAATAATAAAAAGAAGAGAGGATTAGATCCTCTCTTTATACAATCAGACCTTCACTTTCTGGGTTTTCTTACTGTAACCAACAAACTGATTGTTCTTCTTACGGGCACTAATCGCCTTACGCCATTCACTACCAGCAGGCTGATTGCCATGAACAAGTAGAGCAAACGGACCATCTTGTTTATAGCAATGGGTATCATCATGGTCAACTTCCAGACCCATTGCATCAGCTTCCTCTTCATTCTTCACCACAACAGAATAGCGCGGGAAGTGACCTTCTTCAATCAGATAATCAAACTTACCACCTTTTGATGCGGTAAGATAGAAGTTTTTCGGAAGCATGTCCATACCATACTCAAGAATCATAGGAAGATTCTTTGAATAAGCATAAAAAGTGAGATCAGGAATAAGCCGACAAACATGCACCCAAACTGCAAAATAATCAGCGGAGTAAAAATCACCCGATTCATGAATACGCACCAATTTAGTGGACTTTTTACGAACAGATTGAATATCATCAGCGAGCATTTTTCCTGCCTTACCAACCCCATAGGTTGCAATAAGGTTCATAATTGTTTTCCAATTATAATCACGAGAATCATAAACAGCAGGATATTGTGCCTCAGAACATGCAGCAAAGCAACGGAATTCCATGTTAGGACCATTAACAAGCATACGCTTGCCGTCAACGTCCTTGGCAAATGCCAGACACTTATCAGCCCCAGGGCAAGTCTTACCAGCAGGAAGATTAAAGATTAGAGTATCTTTGTTCAACTTACCGTTGCCGAAAGAGTAGTTAAACAGGGTCATGGGGTGAATCCCGACTGCCCCCATACAATACCATCACCCCCACCCCATCACAACCATTCAACGATAAGCATCACTTATGTAACAGATAAGCAACACTGATCCTAAATCTCCCCCATACCTGCTAGACTATTCTCAGATACGGGCAAAAGCCTATGAATGTCTAAACTAAAACTTAACTAACGCGGGGGCGTAATAATATAAAACTGGTCATTTACCCTGCAAATTTATATTATAAAAAATAAAGAAAAGAGAGAATTATGTCTCTCTTTTTTATACTTATGGCCTCCAAACATCAGGCCAAATGTCTTTAATATAATTATGAATGTTTTTTTGTTCTTTATAATCTTCTATTTCATCATAAGAATTCCACCATTCTTCACTAATAAAAGGAAGATTATCTGGTGTAAAGAAGTATTCATGTTCTCCTTCTGAATAATAAACAATTTTTTCCAAAATGTTATTTTCAATTTCTTTACAACAATTTACATAATCATCATGATTGTAAATACTTCTTACATAATTGCAGCACTGTGCAATAAACTCATCAGCAAGAATAGGGACAGTCATAATAATCAAATGATTACAAAATTGACAATAGCAGACAGAACTTCAGTTGTCAAGCATTGTTACAGATAATTACAATTCAAACTCCCACAAGATTTTCCATTGCATAAACAACTACTTTTTTACGATTTTCTTTATAATCAATAATAAGATCGTAAATTTCCTGCAATTCTTCCATAGACATATTAGACTCTTCCATAAGAGTCATCATGATAATGAAAATTTCTTTATTATTTTCAAACAAATAATCACGGATTTCATCCAGTTCAAGATAATGATCTATAGTTTCTTCCGTTACTTTATAACCAATCTCAGACAGATAACCAAGGCCACCGAGACGTTCCAGGGCACCTACAACCCAGATAATACGATTTTGCTCAAGACTGTAGTTCATAACGAAGAATTTTGAATTCCCCCATAGAATACCACAGACGGCACCCCCTGTCAACCCCTTTTCAATTTTTCATAAATTTCACGAAAAAGAAGAGCCTCATAAGGATTTTTTTCTCTTTCGTAATTCATTATTTCTTTATAGACCAACGCTCTCAATTCTCTTAATTCCCTCTCTGTGAATTTCATATTAAGTTTCTTATCGGCATAAGAACCATAACACTAAAATAAAGATTTGTCAAGATTCATAGTACAATTTTTAGATTGTCACAAGATCACTTGATTTTTTAACGAAGTATGTCTAGGATCGGTTTGTCGGTTTTGAAGGACTTGTATATCTAATAAAATATAATATACGGAATTTTTTATACAAATAAAACCACTTGACAGATACTGGTTTTTATGGTACGATAATCACATACTTATCGGCAAAATAAGTTTAACGAACGTAGTGAGTAATTCCCCAGAGGGGAATTAATTTAGATTTTATAATAATTATAAACAGATACGAGAAAATCCCCTAAAGATTTTGTAATTTCTTACAACTGAGGCAAACCTTTTATTCAATTAAATTATAGAATAATATACGTCTTTTTTTATTATACTCTTTAATGCTTTATCCCGTAGGAGCAACTAAGAGGAGTATGATAAACTAAAGATAATTCTTTTTTATTTTGGGGATTTATCCGAACATAAAATGTTCCTGGGATCCTTATTCATAAAAAGAATTGTTCACTGAATTATTTAGTAAAAAATGTTTTTACAACGGTGGTAAAGATCATCCCCACCACTGTATAAAACATAAATCGACTGATGTAATTCATTTGATTTTTCTTTTATTTTTACCTCTATAAGTAGGAGTTTTTGAGTGACAATTTGGACACAAAACTCTTAAATTTTCTATCTTATTGTTAAGACTATCCCCATTAATATGATCTAACTCTAATGGTATAGGTTCACCTAACCATTCAGTTAATCCACAACATTCACACTTATATTCTTTTATCCCTTCTTGTATTAATCTATTTTTTAATCTATGTGATTGATAATAAAAATTCTCTACTAAAATTTCTTCTAGTGGTTTTTTATTATAATCATGATTTTTTCCTTTTAGATGGCCTTGTCCAGTAAAATGAGAAGTATCAATGTTATAAAGTTTTTGAAATTTTTTAAAAACCCTATAATTCCCACCTTTTGGGGATAATCCAAGTTTTACAAGAACTTGAGCTATAGAATAACTTTCTTTTACAGCTGTAGTAAATTCTTCTATGGTATAAGAACACTTCATAATGATAAACTTATTTAATAATTATTTATGTAAGTCTATCAGTTTTTTATGTCGGTAGCCGGACTTGAACCGGCAAGGCATAAGCCGACGCATTTTCTTACCACTATAGTTTTCACTACCAATCATAAAGATTGTTTGTGGTCTGGAGCACACCTTAACCATATCCAAAAAGGAGTTAGGTTTCCACCGTCTGCTCTCTACACCTTCAAGATTTCTCTTGCTTGGCTCGGGATTGCCATATCCAAAAAGGATTTAGGTTTCCCCGAATTTGATGGACTTCACCCATAAAGTTTCCTAAATGGGGCTCAAATTGTTTAAGTGCGTTGTGTTTACCAATTTCACCATACCGACGTTTATGGTTCTTTATAGAACCAATAGGGACGATGGGGTATGATCCCATAACCTCACGCTTATAAGGCGTGTGCTCTAACCGATTGAGCTACGTCCCCAATAAAAGGAAACTCATAAAGAATCTCCTTGGTAATCCACTATGCATTGTTATTTAACCATGAACCAATGTGATCTCTCGACCACCCTTATAAGATAACAGGGTTTTCAGAAAAAAGTTCGATCAGTGGACGGTTTTTGAATTGACCCCTGGTGATTATGGTGCCGCGTGGAATCTATCGACTGGATCCCCGGAGGCACCTTACAGCGGCTCCTGGGCCTCTCTGGTGGCGTTCTTGTTTATGGGGTTTATGGGGGTTTTCTGGGATTTTTTCTTTTTTATTTCTTTTTCTTTTTTTGTTTATAACTTGCGGGCCAATATTACTATAAAAATTACATAAAAATTACATAAAAAACACACAAAAAAGAATAAAAAAAGAATAAAAAACACACAAAAAAGAATAAAAAAAAGAATAAAAAACACATAAAAAAGAATAAAAAAAGAATACAAATTACATAAAAAATTCAGATAAAATTCAGATAATCTTCAGACAATTTTCAGATAATCTTCAGACAATTTTCAGGTAATCTTCAGACAATTTTCAGGTAATCTTCAGACAATTTTCAGGTAATCTTCAGATAAAACTACTATTTAACATTTAAATTTTAATATAAATAAATCTTGTAAAGGTGTAACTAGATACAAAATGTTAAATCTAGATGTTCCTTATAAACAAATATCCAAAATAGAAGGATACGAAGATTTTGAGGATTATTATATTGACATAAACAGTAATGTTTATTCAGTTAAAAAAAACAGAGTAAGAAAAATAAAACACTGTTACTTTGGACCTAAAGGAAGCAAGTATTGTAGTGTTTTCTTATACAGTAAAAAAAGAAACACTTCTGCTTATGTTCATATTTTAATGGTGAGGGCTTTTATACCTGCATCAAAAAGAAAAAAATATATTTACCATAAATCAGGAGATAAACAGGATAATCGTCTAGAGAATCTGGTGACAACAGATAAAAAAAGAGGTTATTGTGTTCATAGACCAGGAAGACCAAAAAAAGATAAAAAAGAAAAAGAGCTTATAAAAGAAATAGAAAGAGAGGCTCTTATAAGTGATGATGCGATCAATAAAATAAAACTTGTTCATTTGGCAGCAATAAAAAAAGGACTCCATGTTTCGGAATCCTTTGCGTTTCTTGATGAAATTATTGAAGAATTGTTAGATGAGTATTGTTCAAGGAAAGGTCTAAAAAAGATTCTTCATCAATTAAAATCAGTCGAATCTTGAAATGTAAGGAGAACGGCGACTTTTTTTGGCTCCTTGCATTTTAAGATATTTTCCTGGTTTTTCTGGTGTGGCATACATTCCACCTGGCTGGTCTAGGTATCTTGTTTGTTTTGTTCCTCTTAAATGAGGGTTTTGTCCACCAGAATAAGATGTGGTTCTTTTTCCTTCTTTTTGCCTTGCTCTTTCTTTACCAGTAGGAGGTAAACCTTCTCTGTCTTCTCTTCTGGATTCTTTGATTTGTACTTTACTTAAATCGGTTGTTCTTTTCTTTGCTTTTTTATAACCAGTTTCAGTTGGTTGTATTGAGGACTTGGATCCGTATAGGCGTTCACGAATTTTTGCCAAGGCTTCTTGATCTGCTGCTGGTAGGGGTTCTCCTCCTTTATAGGCATAAGCCTCAAGAATTGAATCCATCCATTCATCTGACATTGATTCGATGATTTTAATGGCATTTGATCTGGTTTCTGCAAAGCCATTCTCTATAAGGTAAAAGACAATAAGATCCATGGGATTTTTGATATTTTTAACTATTTATTTGCATAAAAAAACGACGCTTGTTGGCGTCGTTTGGTTGAAATTAGAAGTTGGTAAATCCTGTCAGATATTTGTGAGAAGATTGGCCACTGGCTTGTTTGTTCAAGGAAACAGTCGATCCTGCGGAAGATCCGGCAAATGCACCATCCCCAGATCCAGAAGAGATCGTTTTTGCTTTTCCAAACTTTCTTTTTGCAAGAGCATCTTTTGTGAACTTTGCATGTTCATGCTCTTTTTCTTTCATTTCAATCAGTCGTTTTTGAACATTTTCTACAAATGCAAGACGAAAATTATGTTTGAAAGACTTAGTTGGGGAATTGCTGCCAGTCAGATCAGCAAGGACTTTTTCACCCAAGAGAGCCTTCTCGGCCTCTTTTTCCATTACCTCATAAAGATATTCATAATAAAGCCTGGTCTGAATGATCTGGGCCTCGGATCCGATGATATTCAGGGATTTTCCGTCTTTTCTGGAAATATAGGCACAAGCATCATAATACTTTGCCACTGCATTAAGAAGCATGGCAGCAGCAGAATTCATTTTTTTGAATTCTTGGAAAATCTCATCAAGAATCTCAGGATTGTTGACAGTATCAAGATTGATCCCATGCTGTTTGCACAGCTTGTCAATCAGGGCAGCAGCAGCGGCGGCTTCTCCTTCAAAATCGGTTGATTCTTGAAGTGCCAGCATGGCCTTGATCTTGCTGATGATTGCCTGGCGGTCCATGGTGGTTGGTTGAACTGAAGTCAGTATAGGGGCAGACATGGGGTGCCAGGACCAGTCGGTGGACAGTTCAATAAGTGTCCATTATGAAATTCTGATCCTGTTTTTTGTGTCTATCTTCCTTGATTTTTGATAATGTGAAAGATTTCCAGGATTTGCTATAAATCCAGTCTCGGTGCATTGCCATTTTTGATTAGTCGTGATTTGGCCTCCTTTTCTGCCTCCTTTTCTACCAGCCTCACTTAATTTTTCTGGTGATAATCCATGAATTCCTATTCCTTTTTCCAATGTTATTTGACCTCCTTTTTTACAAGCCCTACTCAGTTCTTCTTTAGTCATTGCATGAATACCTATTCCTTGTTCGACTGTTTTTTGACCTCCTACTTTACATGCCTCTAAAGAAACAATACCACCACATGCCTCATTGAGACAATAATCATCAATCATAAAAACAGATTTGATTAGATCAGACTCATAATTCTGGGCCTCGATCCAACCATCATCAGTATAAGGAAATTCTTTGATAATTTCTTTTTTAGGTGTATATTGATCCCAATAGTGTTTGTGAGTTACTGGAGAACCCCAGTATTCTTCATTATAATTTTTTTCTTTGTGAACCCCATAATAATAATGAGGAACTTCTTCAAAAGTAATTTTATAAGTGTATATTCTTGGATTCATTTTGTTTTTAAAGAACAATAGAAAAAAAGAGCACTTTTGTGCTCTTAGATGATATTTATTTTTTATAATCAAATATCATAACAAAGATACTGCTTCATTTCTTTCCTGAACAATTTATAATCAGGTTCCTCTGGGTTCCTAAAATTCAACAAGAAAGAATAATGTTCGACCCATTCCATGCACATTTTTGAAACAAAGTCGTGACGCTCAACAATGTTGTTGTTATAAAAATCAGATGCAATCAGCATTGAATCGCCTCCATAATTTCATCGAATTGGAGAAACACAATCTCCTTGAAAGTAAAGTGTTTAATCAAGACACTCATGATCTCATCAAACGAAAGACCTGAAATTTGCGTTGCTTTTTCCAGGGCGCTCATGTTTAGTTGAAGCTGTAAGTGAATCCGTTTGCAGTGATGCTAACAATGCGATTTACATCAAACGATCTCCATGCTCCTTGACCTTGATTTTTTGCGATCTTGAAGTCACGAACTCGGATAATGTTAGGATCTTGAGTGGAAGGACCAAACCCTTTGATCTCATTGCGATCTTTGGGATTGAACTGGATCTTACGAAGGGTTCCATCCTTTTTCATAAATTGCACACTAACAATAGTGGAACCAGAGATTTCAAGGAAGTTGCGGATTGTGGTAGCTTTGTCCATGGTAAAATCAGTAAGAAACTTTTTCGGGGGAACTTGCTTCCCTCCGATGCACATAGTATGGCACCCAGAGGGAGCAGTGGGGGTGACTAGTAGACACTTTTAAAACTGTCTACTAGTCATAGATTCCCCAATTCGCCTGAACATAATCAAGGAATTTGGGAATTATATTATCATTATAAAAAGGATCAAATTTACCTTCGTTGACAATTTTAAGTGTTAAATTTGGTTGATAATTAGACAGTGAATTCAGATAAACCTGACCCCACCGACAATTAGGATAATTATCATCATAAAAATTGATAACATCCTTTAGATATTTTGTAAAGTTAGTTTTCATTTCGTATTACTCTCGGATTCTTTTCTATATATTGCTGCCCACTCCCAAGATGGAAGAATTTTTGTATTTTCACCATCATTTTTTGCAAACATAATTTTTTGTGTCTCAATGTCAGAGCAAATTGAAAGAGTTTCAGACATGATAAAAAAGAACCAAAAGGGAAACAATAGAAATTAAAGTAGAAACAATTTCAGGTGTCATTAGCAATAATAAGGACGTTCTTCGGGATAAAATTTTGCAAAATTCTCCTCAAAACAACTACTAAAAGAATTATCTTCATAATAACCCGTTGGCTCATCAGATTCAGGCATGAAAGTATAACCACCGTATCCCGTATCTTTAGGAGTTGCAGGATTTCCTTTTGTATAATTATAGGTTGTCTGCCTCAGTAGATCCATTCTATAATCATAATCAGTTTTTTCAAGCCATTCTTCAAGATCCTCATCGGAAATTAGAATGGATTGAACAGGTTCTCCACACTCATACCACCATCCGCCTTCCTCTGGTCCGCCATAGGCTTGCCAGGTTTCATAGGTGTTTAGATAAACAGCCATTGAGGCCCTCCTGTGCTTGACTCCTGAATCATAAGGCAAGACCTCCCCTAGGTCAAGCCAGAGGAGGTCAGTGTTACAAGACTTTACATGAATTCTTCAATATAATAATCGACACAAATTTCATTCTCTTCGCAGAACTTTTCTACATCATCTGGAAGCTCCGTAATAAGTTTTGAATTTGCAAATTTTGCCCAGAGATCGTAAAACTGTTCTTCAGAAAGAGACATAATCAATCCCAAGAAATGTTTTCAACAAGAATACCTGGCATCACATAAGTGTGAGGCGTAGAAGATTCTGGAATGTTTCCAGTTTTATATTCCCACTTATAGGTGAATTTATTATGGGAATCCCAGGTAAGATAACCTTGTTTAGGATCAAATCGACCTTTGATTGTTAGACCAAATCGATTTGAATAAATGTTTCGGGTTTTGAGTGCTCCCCCTTTTTCTCTGGTTTCTACGACAGTACAAACATCAAACTGATACCCTTCTTGAGTTTCAAGATAGCAGTTTGTTTTGTATTTAAAGAAAGGATTTGCTAGTGCGGGAAGAGGAATAAAAAGAAGAACAAAAAGAAGTTTTTTCATTGATCTTGTAGATAATCAATTTGTTTTTGGTAGTAATTAATGTCGTCTTGAATTGATTCTATCCATTGAATAGGATATTGGGGATTATTATCCCTTTCTTTTTTAAGTTTTTGTATTTGCTGTTTAAGCAGTTCGATTTCTTCGTTCATCACCATGAAGCCCGATAAATAAATTCTTGACCCTCATTAAAAGTAGCGATAATTTTTTCGATCAAATTTTTAGTATATTCCAAGGATTCAAAATACCACTCATCATAATAAGTTGATCCAAAGAAAAATCCACTGGTTGTAGGAAGCAATTCGATTGATCTGAGAGGTGAACTGAAATGAGTATAGCCCCCTGAAACAGGAGGCTAGTGGTGTTAGTGGACGGGTTTTAAAGTGTCACCCGACCACTCGCCAGCAAACAGTTGCGTTACCCTTCGATGTAGATTCGATGTGGGCAAATGCAGCATAAGAAAGATCAATGTCGGCATGAGAGTATGGACCTCGATCGTTAATACGAACGATTACCTGTTTGCCATTTCGTTGGTTTGTTACCCGAAGTTTCGTTCCCATAGGAAGATATGGATGTGCTGCGGTCCAATTATAAGCATTGAACCTTTCTCCATTTGCAGTAATTCGCCCATGGAATCCATCACCCATTCCATAGAAAGTGGAAACCCCACAAGTAAGACCTGCAATCAGTGTTTCAATCATAATGAAAAAAAGATTTAAGGTTGAACATTTTGTACTCATAAAGAGTACAATCTCCCCAGAAAGACTTGAACTTTCATGGATTTCTCCGGGAGTTTTTGAGACTCCTGCGTCTACCTTTTCGCCATGGGGAGGTAAAAGATTCTTGCTTCTTCTCAAGAATCTTATGGTTTCTTAAATCATTCTCTGTCTGCCTGCACTGCCACACAGAGAATGTTTAAGAGAAGAGATTTACGATCTCTTTTTATGTTTCAGTTTATTTAGTTGTAATTGTTTTACATAACCCCTTTATGTAAAACAGTGTTGAGTTTAAACGGAAGACGGAATCCAAAAATAACCCTCAACAAATTAAAGATAGCATAATATCTTTTAATGTTGAGGGTTAATGTGCCACTTTTAGAAGTGGATCAAATAAAGTTCAGTTTTTTCATCTGAACTGCAATGTCATAAGCAATAGATCCACACTCTTCACAGGCAGAAGAATACTTCATCTCCGATTTATAAGTGGATTTATTCCCCTTAAAATTGGAGGAAACTTCTTCCGAAAGTTTATAGCGATAAACAGCAGAGCAGAACTTAATCAGTTGTCGCATCTCCAGATTATCTCTGAATTTAGCATAAGCTGTTGACATGCGCTGAAAATCGTTTTTCTTGACCGAAAGGCGCAAGAAATCCATAATAATTTCAGTATTCTCTTGTCCAATCTTATTGGTCAGGAGAACCTCAAAGACGGCATCGATATAAGCAAGACACCTTGCTTTTTTAGTTTCTTCTTTATACTTGTTGATTTTGGAAGAAATTTTTTCCTTGAAGACAGTTTTAACCTGTTCTTCTGTAACTTCTTTGAGGCTAAGGGAAAGAATCTGCTCTTTTTTCTGTTGCAGAATTTTGATCTGCTCTTCGATTTCGGTCGCAGTCAGCATCAGCATTGGAGTTCTCCTAATCAGTTGAAGATTTCGGTCTGTTGAAAATCAGCAAGAATTTGCTGATACTTTACCTTATCCATCGTTTTTAGATAGATGCTCCTATCATTAAGAACATTACGACGATAGAACGATGCAAGGAAGGAAATCATTCCATTGTCAACATCTACATTTTTATCATTGTAGATTTGCTGGAGAAGTTTCCAGTTATGGCTGCGAGAACAAAGTTCAAAGCATTTAAGCATTTTATCGGAAAATTCTTTTCCGAGATGCTTTTCGGAAACAACCTTAAAGGCAGTTTTTTCCTTAAGGTCTTTAGAGATCTTTTTAATGGAAGAGATAAGATCTTGCTTCAGATTATTTTTGTAATTACTCCAATTTTGTTTTTGGAGATTACTAATCTGATCTGAAATGGGCAGTTCAGTTTGTTGCTGTTTTTCAAGCTGTTGCTTCAGCTTCTCAATCTCCTGGTCAATTTGCTCTGGAGTGAGCTGATGGACGTTTCGCATTGATGAGTGTCTTGCGGACAAATGAATTATGCCTGATATGGAGGAGGTCAAGGGGAACAATGGGACAGTTTTGAAACTGTCCACTGAATAGACAAAAAGAAAAAAGCTCCCCCTAAGGAGAGCCTAAAAATTTACAAACTCGGCAAAAATGTTATTTTTTCTATAATTTGCGATTGCTTTTTGTGCTTCTTGTATGTCAAAAAAAGCTCTAAAAACAAAAGAATTCCCAGATAGATAGCGAATTGTAATCATGAGTAAATTTATTTACTCTCATATAATAAAGGTAGAACCTAATTTTGACTTGATCTAGTAGACACTTTTAAAAGTGTCACTGATTAGAAGCAATGGATTTAATTTTTTCTTTTATTTCCTTTGCTCTATTAAAATCTTTATTTTTAAGAGCATCTTCTAATGATTTTTGTAAGGAAACTATTGCTGCTGATGATGCTTCTTCTTCCAAATCTTTAATCCATTGATCTGAACCGTTTTCTAATGCCTCTAGTGCTAATTCTTCTGATCTATAAAGTCCAGATTCCATTAGGAGATCTAAAATTTGTTTTGCTACTTCTTCTTGCATTTTCATAAATATTTTTTTAACTATTTATCAATTATGACTCAAGATGTATTGATAGGATTTTGTGTGATATTAACATCCACAATCTCTTTATTGTTAATTAAGATTTCTAGTTCCCATGAACTTTAATTTCTTTGACTTGTTGTTGAGTCATGTTTAGTTCTTTACCCAAAAGAAAAGCTCTTTTTTTCCAAGTAGTCACTGCTTTTACTAGCTGATTAACTTTAGATTGATTGAGAAAATGGGCTCGTCTCTTGGCTACAATAAACATAGTATTAATAGCTTTTGTTTCGTAAATTAGATCTTCATAAATCTCGTCTGAATATTCTTTTTTTGGAATTTTACTCCACCTTTTTTCAAGTACCTGCTTATGTGAATGGAGTTCGTCCAAAAGAATATAAACTTCATTCAATGGAAGTTCGTCTACCTCTTGAACTTCAATATATCGATCAAATGCTTGCGAATAAAAAGATACAGTCATGTCAAAATTACACAGAGGTAGCTTTTAATACAATACACGAATATTATGGAATTATTAAGAAAGTGTGCCAGTTTTTAAACTGGCACAATAAAAAAGACGCTTGTTACAGCGTCTTTTAAATCAAACAACTACAGCTTTGTGGTTTTGTTTAAGTGTCTGATTTTGTGCTTGTTTTAGGTTGTCCTGTTTTTTGATATTTTCTCTAATAAGATTTAGATGATTAATAAAGACAGGTTTTTGCGTAGTGTTTGTCATAGTTTTTCCTCCAAAAGAAAACGAATTTCGCGTTCCTTCGGGCAGTTTTCACTGTCCTACTTCCGGTCCTCTAGGACTGAACGAAAGACTATCACTTAACTATTTAGTTTTTAGCCCATAACCAAAGAAGTCCTATTACAATAGATGCTGGAACAACAATATACCAATAAGTTACAATAACATAAAGAATAAGTACAAATCCAACAAACCAATACATTCCAGATGAAGTTTCTGATGTACTGGAAGAGCCAAACGATTTATTTCTATTAGAAACTACTCTTAAATTTCTGATATAAACAGGAGAATAAATCGTGTTGATTGTTTCTTTTGCTGTTCCAGATGAGCCTGCTACCACCTCCACTTCAAAGGGAGTTCCGTAGGTGCCCACCTTAATCTCAGCTTTCCAGGTAGCCATTGATTTACCCCTCAGATTTTTTCTTTAACCCAAGCACAACATTCTATCTGATATTCTCCATCAAAATCCATGTAGCCATCATATTCAAACCTCCAACGACGAACCAATTCAAGTCCAGCTTTATCAGTGTAAAAATACATCATAATTACACCTGTATTTTCGGACTCTTTATATGCTTGCACCTGACGCATTGCATCATAAATGCTTGAATAAGCATATTGAGATTCAATTGTCCTTTCGTTTTCTGTAAAACTAACAATAATGCACTCTTCCCTCAATCCAGGTGAGAACAATCTACGAAAACAGGATTTATAGTAAGCGGCATAAGAAGTATTTTCCTCAACATCTGTAATAGTAAAAGGAAAATAGAATCCTTTAGATTGAACTTTTAGGAGATTGGTCTGCATTGGTTTTGGTTGAACTAGGCACATAATAAAGACCCCTTAGCGATTGCCAAGGGGTCAGTGGACAGTTTAAAAACTGGTCAAATTGAAAATTTCCATCCTTTCTTAACTGCTTCTACGATCAAACGATCATTGTCCCAACGATAGTCCTGGGTTCCAACTGGAATCCCATAGTTTTTCCATAAAAAGTCGGATGCTTCATCTAACATGGCTTTTGAGTAATAGTTTCGGGGCTTTTGCTGAGTTTCAAACATTGTAGTCGGTTTGGTAATGGGATGAGGTAACAATATCGTCTCGATGAGAAGGAATAGAACGACGATTTTTAATTCGATTTAATTTAGAAACATTAAATTCCATCATTTCAGAATCCGTAACGATAGAATCAATGTTTCGTTTTTCATTAAATGTCTTGGGAGACCTTAGAGCGCAGCTGTTAAATGACTTTTTTCGGAAAGTTCGACTCATGGCAGTAAACCTCAATTGGTTCAGTCTTATTGTATCTAGGAAAGTGTGAATTATTTTCTTTAATGGACAGTTCAATAATTGTCACAGGCTGTTTTTGCCAATGTCTGATTGCGTTGGCAATAATAAAACAATTCGTGATAAAATATGAACAAAATATTATAGTTCTAATGATTGCAACCTTATCGGATTCTTTATCACAATTGCTTGCTTTTGTGCCTAAACTTTTCGCCCATAACCTCCAAAATTTTTGCATTTGTAATTAAAATTTTAATGGTTTCTTTAATTGTTATAAAAATATAATTAAATTGTTCTTTTATTGTTGTATTCATACAACTACTGGTTCTTGATTATTTTGTGGGAGAGATTTTTCTTTTGGATCCATATTTTTTATAGTGATAATCTTTTTTTTATCCGAATTTTCAACTACCTCGACTGTTATTTTGTCTGATGCTTTCCAGTCTAATTCAGACATTATTTTACATACATCGCCAAAAATATATTCAAATTTTTTATTTTTTGTATCTTTTTCATGAAGATATCTTATCATTGACTTGTATAAATCATCAATATTTTTTTCTCCTGCACGAAAAGGATTTCCATAGGTTTCTTTTTTCATGAAATTACTCCTGTTATAAAATCTCTATCTGGTTGTAAGTTATCACGATTCTTTAATATTGTTCCGGTAAGACCATCCATAACCCAGAGGTTTCTACCCTCTGACCATGCGTTACGAAGACCTGTAACGTTGCTGGTGAGTGCCCAGGCATGATCGGTATCTAAAACCTGCGGACCCCTGAATCCGGGGATTTTACTGACACCACCCGCTCTTGATGAATTACTTGGAGCAATCCAATCAGCGCCAACTTTAGTCAGCCAAGATTGATCCATATAAACACTGACAGCATAAGAAGCACCAACTGGTTTATCAGTCCACTTCTTGACCCAGGATATAACTTTCTTCTGGAACCAAGAAACACTATACCTATGAAGCTCATTTCCAACCTCATAGATTACATTATTATAAGGTTCCAGAGTTTTTACAACTTGCTTAACATGGGCACGTTGGTATTTGTTCCAAGGTCCTTTTGTATGAATATATTCTACACTCTCTGGACCGTCTTTTAATCCATTGAAGGGATGATTCTCCCATCCTTGGGGGAAATAAGCATTAAAGGCATGATCAAATAAGACCACACCTGTTACAATATCCTTTTTTCTTGCTTTTTTAACTACTTTTTCAAGTCTGTCGTAATACCCTTGATTTAAAGATCCAT
>JACCDY010872079.1_pt1 | contig 21331 bp, 16 predicted proteins | sample 7446391 | NCBI WGS metagenome assembly JACCDY01 (sample SAMN15323451, study PRJNA562643) | freshwater metagenome | isolation source: river surface water | place: USA:Blue River Watershed | collected 2017-08-18 | reverse complement strand
TGTCGGGTGAACTAAAAACATCAAACTATTCTCACCAAGCTCTTTAGCAACCGGCAGCCGCTCTTTAGGCCTCCAGCCGGTTCCATCAAAAGCCTTTTCTAAATAAACCTCGGAGCAACTTCCCTGAAAACACGGTACATTTAAATTATTAATTGCTTCGATGATTCGATCCCTCGTCCAACCAGGCGCAAGATTTTCAGCTTGTACGTAAACATAAAACTTATATTGTCCGTGTGTGCACCCCATCGAACAGGTTTCATTTTTATTTAATGAGGACTGTCTTGAGCAGCCATCACAAGCATAACTTGGCAAACGCACAGGACCCTTTACGCCCGAAAAAGGACGTATTGCTTGAGATAACTTTAAAGCATTATTGTGTCGTTGCACGGTCCAAGTCAGCATTTTCTTTAACTGCATGCGCCCCAAAACTGCTTGGATTTCTAACATACGCCAGTTGGTGCCAAAACCTTCATGCAGCCAGCGAAAACCCGGAGGATGTTGACGCTCATAAACTGCCTCATAACTCTTACCGTGATCTTTAAATGACCACATGTGACGCCACAACTGCTCATCATTGGTTGTCACCATTCCACCCTCTCCGCCCGTGGTCATGATTTTATCTTGGCAAAAACTCCAAGCACCAATATGACCAATGCTACCAACACTGCGGCCTTTATATTTTGCGCCATGAGCTTGAGCGCAATCCTCAATGACTTTAAGATGATGCTCTTTAGCTAAAGCCATGATTGGATCCATATCACATGGCCAACCTGCCAAATGAACACAAATAACAGCCTTGGTTTTTGATGTGAGAACTTTTGAAATTGAACCTGAGGTTATATTACCGGTATTAATATCAACATCAGCAAACACGGGGATAGCTCCCGCATTGATAACACTTGAAACAGAAGCAATAAAGGTGCGTGGCGTCACTATAACTTCGTCACCAGGGCCAATATTCAAAGCCTTGAGAGCAACATCTAAAGCCAAGGTGCCATTTGCCAATGCAACGGCATGTTCAGTTCCACACCAAGCGGCAAATTCTTTTTCAAACTCACGACATTCTGAACCAGTCCAGTAGTTAACCTTGTTACTCAGTAAAACTCGCTGAATCGCCTCCGCCTCTTCAATTGTAAAGCTAGGCCAAGGAGAAAAGGATGTATTTAACATTTAAAAAAATTTAAAATAGACAGCTTCATGTCATGATTCTTGCTGGATTACCTACAACAGTAACACCTGGTGGAACACTTTTAGTAACAACAGCCCCCATACCAATGACTGCGCCACGACCAATCACCAAAGGACTACCTGGCAATCCTTGTTTAATAACAGCACCAGCGCCAACATAAACATGATCTTCAATGACCACATTTCCGTTGCACATGACACCCGGTGCAAAGGTTACAAAATCACCAATTACACAGTCATGTTCAACGTAACTGTATAAGTTTGCATGAAAATAATTCCCAATAATGATATTACTGGTAAGAGTTACAAATGGGCACAAGATTGAGCCTTGACCAATTTCTACATCGTCGAACTGCACCACGTTTGAAGCCCTAGCATCAAATAAATTCACTTGATCAGAATTTAACTGCACAGATAATGTATTTCTTATTAGGCTATTTGCGATCGCGATAACTGCATACCTATCACTTGCCGGAAGGTTTATCCAATTCTGATAACTGAGAACCTTGCGCCCATTGATTGTTTTTCCAGACAATTGATCATCTATAAAAACTAAATCATATTCGCCGTTTGGTTCAACTTTACTTATCTGCTCACTAACAAATGGCATAACTCCACGTCCGCAACCACCCGCTCCGATTACTGCATAACGCTTCATGGCTTTGACCCAGTAAATTTAGTCATTGTCACTTCTCCTTGAGCACTGATGCCATCTCGTTTAATTACCTTCAGAATAGTTAGCGCCAATATTTTTACGTCCAAGAAAAAACTCTGATTGTCGACATACCAAACGTCTAATTTAAATTTTTCTTCCCAACTGATCGCATTTCTACCATTTACTTGAGCCCAGCCTGTAATCCCAGGCCTGACGTCATGGCGTCTTGCTTGCTCCTTAGTATACAAAGGTAAGTATTCCATCAATAAGGGGCGAGGACCAACCAAACTCATATCACCCTTTATAACATTCCATAACTCGGGAAGTTCATCTAAACTGCTTGCACGAAGAAAACGTCCAAAACCTGAGAGACGCTGATCATCAGGGAGTAAATGACCATCGGAACCAAGCTCATTGCTCATCGTACGAAACTTGATCATGCAGAAAGGCTTGCCATGCAAACCAGGGCGAATTTGAGAAAAATAGATTGGTCGACCAATTTTACAAGCCACCAAGCAAGCTAATAAAATTAATGGCAGCAACAAAACTAGCAATGCCAATAAGGCGACCATGATGTCAATCAAGCGTTTCATTTATTGCTTTAAAAGGACGTTTTCATAGTCTACCGCCAACTTTTTATACTGTCTATGAGTTATCAGCCATTCTTTACCACGCCCTCCAATTTCCTCGCGCTCAGTCTTATCTATGCGAGAAAAAAATTGAATCTGCTTTTGTAATTCTAAAACATTGCCAGCTTCTATATAAACGCCACAATTCGCTTCATTGATCATGGACTCATAGCCAGAGTATGAGGCAACAATTGGCTTGCCAGACATCATATAGTCAATGACTTTATTCAATGATTGTCCATACTGCCAAACCTTGGAAACATGCACTGCAAAATACAACAGATCACATCTTGCCAAAACGGACTGAACCATTGCTTTTGATACACGTGGAGCAAATATCAAATTTTCTAAATGTTTGTATTTTTCAATATACCTATTGCGTAAATCACCATCACCCACCAGTAAGAAATGAATTCCTTCATGGTCTTTCATATTTTGCGCACACTCAAGGAATGTGTCTAAAGCATTAGTGATGCCAATTGAACCTATATGAGCAACGATAAATTTATTTTTAGGGAAATTTTGCTCTACATAATCCTGGGGTAACTCTTCTACTTCGCCTGATGTTAATTGGTCCAATCCCATAGGGATGCAATGCGTGGCTTTTGAATAACCCAATACTTTGCAAACATGCTCACCTAAATTTGGCATCGTTCCCACAATTGCATCAGCATACTTGTACCCAATACGCTCAATAACACCTAAAGCCAAAACAAATGGATTCCAGGGTTTAAAGCCGCCCTCCTCAACAATCGTTAAAGGCCAAATATCACGAACCTCAAAAATCAATCGGCACTTATATCTTCTTTTCCATAAGAGGCCATTCAGAATGGTGAGCAAGGAGAGGCTGGAAACTACAACCACATCAGGTTTTGTAAACTTTTGATTTGGCATAAGTAACAATCGCCACTCAAAATGTAACCAACTCAAAATACGGCGCATTGATTTCGCAGCAGAGTATTTCATCGTGCACACCCAACAGAGTTGAATACCATCCACATCTTGAAATAAGTAGTCAGCATTCATTAACGGGGGCTTGGCCAAATGATTCGAATCAGAGGTGATGATGGTGACTTTATGCCCCATACTCGCCAACTCTTTCATGAGCAAGTATCCACGCCCGCCCACAGTACCAAGGCCTGGCGGAGCAACATATTTTGAAACGTACCAGATTGATAAAGTCATACCCTACTTAATGCTCGTACAACTTAGGAATGGCATTGATGATCGGTATCACCTTATCAAAATCCATGCCAATGGCATCTAAGTACCACTTGATATTCGGATAACGAGGTTGGTTTTCATCCTCAACCAATGCCAAAGCCTCTTCTCGTGTTAAATCACCCTCACGAATTTGGTTACTTCTGAATGTGTCATGCTCGGTGAAACCTGCTACGGTGTAGTAAATATAATTATATATAGCAGCTGTTCCATCACCAATTCGCCAGGTTGTATTTGTATCAGGCGCAATCTCCCAGTCATACTGATTGATCAAGGTGTCGTTGATGATCTTTTCATCCCAGCGCCAGTAATCAAAGATATGGTAGTAGTCGGTCTTCTCATTAAAACTTCGGTAATACTCACCAGACAATGTGTCCCACAATGAACTATTGAAATACCCTGGGCTTTGAGACATGGCTTTGAATCTTAACCATTGGTAACGCAATTGTTTAAGCGCACCATGAGAATAAACTCGCTCTTCCGCAAAATCTGGCGGCACCCCTAAAAAACCCGCTTTAAAGTGAGTGACTTCTAATGGATTCACGCCCCATAAATTAAGAGATATACCAGTTTGTTGCTTAACGGTATCGACGTGCCGGAAAAAGTGTTTATCGCCAGCAGTCAAAATACTGACCACACCCAAATGTGGTGACTTCAACCAAGCTGTCAAGTTCATGGCGATGTTATGGCGTTTTTTAGCAATATCATCAGCCACAATAATATTTTCAACCCCTAACTGAGCACTCATTCGACTGATATTACGCCTACCGAGATCAGTGACCATGCCCCAATCATACGTGTAAGTGACTGGCTTCATTTTTAGTTCTTTGGCTATCAAATGAAGTCCGTAACAACTATCACGTCCACCAGAAAAAGGCACAATACAATCGTCGCCATTTGCTCGTCGGAATGGCTTCATTAAATCAAACAACTCCTCAACTGGGCGTGGACGATTACGAGGCTTGTAATGATGGCAATAGTTACAAACGCCCGCCTCATCAAATTGAATAAATGGCATCGTTTCCGGAAGAATGCAACGAGTACAACGTCTACCCATGTAACGCTTGTACTCAAGCATTTTTTCTTCAACGTTATTAGCGCCGAGACCAGGAATCAAATTCTTTGTTCGTTGAGTATGCTCATGAACTTTTGGCTCATCATCAGACTTAGGCATATCAATCACCAAGCCATCAACACGAACCTGCTTTACTGACTCACAAGCTAATTTTCTTAGAGGGTGGCTCTCGGAGGCAAAATAGTGTGCCCCATCTTTAATGCCGTGATAAAGGCTGCCATTATTTGAAAACAAGCAAAGCTTCCCTAATTTTGGCAAAGCTAAAGCGCATGCAACCGCGCCCTTACATAACTCCAAAACACGAGCAGCGATATTTTCAACCTGGCCACCTTTTTCAAGGTGATCGGCTGCAATAGCAGCAATAATTTCAGTATCAATCTCTTGATGCCTTGTTTTACCAATTAGCGCCCACAACTCATCATGATTGACCACGATGCCATTATGAATAACGCAAACAGAATCACGATAAACCGGCTGATTGTCAGCCAAGCCATTTGTAATCAAACGGCTATGACCCATTGCAAAACCAGAATTATTGAAACTCACCTTTTTAAGCAAAGAGGTTATGGTTTGATTGGCTCGATGAAGTTCATAGCCCCACGACTTGCTGATAAATAATCCGCTCGAGTCTTTGCCACGCTGCTCAGAATGCTCAGCCAGGAAGTGCAAATCAGAGCTAAATATTGGCTTACTAGAGAGGATTCCGAAAATACCGCACATAAACTTTATTACTCTTTAATAAATTGGTCTTTTAAAACTTCTTCATAAAATTGAATCAGTTTCTTTTCTTCTATTGACCAGTTGAATTTTTCAAGAACTGCACGTCGACCATTTTCACCCATTTTTTTGGCTTCCTCAGGATGCGATATGAAATAGTTGACTGCATTTGCAATATCCTGAGGATTCAATGGATTGGCGCAAATACCACACTCATTATCTTCAAGTATTTCACGCCATGAAGGAAAGTCTGAAGCAATTACCGGAATTCCCGCAGACATGTACTCAAACATCTTAATTGGCAAGGCATCTAAGTAATTAAGAATGGGGTGCAACGTGACTAAGCCTGCGATTGAACGACTCAAGATTTTACGCACGCCTAAACGATCTTGCACACCTAGGTAACTGACATTCCTCCACCCTTTATATACCCGAACCTTTGCCTCTAACTGTTTATCAGAAAAACTTCCCACCAAGTTTAGACGAACATCCGTATGAGTTGACTCCATGGCCAACACCAATTCATTGATGCCACGAACCTGAGAGATGTTTCCGACATAAGAGACCTCCTTGGCTTTATTTTGCCAAGTTAACAAACTCTCAAGTTCTCCGAGAATCGGAAAATTATTGATGTCAATTGATCGAAGATTAATGTGAAGAAATTTATCTCGGATGTACGGTGTAGCAGTTACTACACCGTCAAAGCGTGAAGTAGCATAACGCTCAAAATGAGCAAATACCCAAGACAAGATGTGCCGCACCCAGATGTGAAGATAGTGTTTACTCAGAATCTGCTTAGGCACATCCTCATGGGCATCGAACACCACCCTCTTACCCAACCGCTTCAGCTTCAAGCCTATGGGCAATAGTTCTGGATCGTGTAGGTGGTAAATATCCGCATCCAACTCCAATGCTTTAGCGAAGACTCGACGGGTGACCTGGAACATTCGATCCATTCGCCCCATCGGACAACCAACATCAGCGATATTGATGCCGTTCTTCACCTCGCTACCGCACCCGTCGGCAACGATCAAAAAAACCTCGTAACCATACAAAAATAGGCTACGGCATTCTTTTAGGTAGATCCGAATGTCATCACGGGGGTGAACGGATGTCAGATGAACAACGCGCGCCAAAGCTTCTCCCAGCGAAACTCAATGAGACCCATAATACACTTGGGGTCTGAAACCCAACTCCTCGTACATCTTCAGCAGCGTTCTCTCCTCCCCCATCCAGCAGTCGAGTTCCCGGGGAACCCGAGTATTGTCACGCTTGGAAGCAAGTTCCTCCGACGTCAAACTCAAAACTAGTTGGCGCAGAGACTCCTGGTTCGGCATCACCTTCCAGCCACAATCGTGTTCATCTACGAAACGTGCCATTTCGGGGAAGTCACTCACTACAACTGGCACCCCGCATGCCGTATACTCAAACAACTTATTAGGTAGGCATAGGTAGTAGCTCAGGCACACATTTTCGATCATGGAAATACCGACATCGGCGTCCACAGTGTAGTCTTTGACCTGCTCCGGCGGTACAGCCGGCATGAAGTGAATGTTTGAGTACCGCGCGGCAGCCTCATAAATCAAACTCTCAAATTCGCCGTACCCCATGAAGACGAGGTGCTGCTCCGCCGAGAACTGTGAGAAGACATCGATCAATAGCGTAACCCCTCGTCCCGGCGCCAGTAGCCCCTGATAAATAAAGATTTGTGCGTCAGACCCCAAACCTACCGCCCGGCGGAGCAAATTCGTGCGCACCGGCTCCTTTTCACTGCGATACGAGAAGTTACGCACCACCCAAACTTTCTTCAACCGATACCGTGCCACATACCAGGCCGCAATTGAATGATTTACAACGCAAACAACGTCTGCAAACCTAATTAGGTAACGCTCCACAACCCGGGCAACACTCTGACGCATACCATTTAACCCTGCCGTCTCCGTCTCAAGTTCGTGCGGGTCATAAATCAATACGCAACCCTTCCATAATTTCACAAGCACCGCAATTGGCAATACCGATAAGCTATGGCAGTTGCAACATGCAACCCGTGTACCTTTCAATGTTAATAGAACACCTAGATACCACCCTAAAGCTTTGATGATCCGCCCCAGACTTCCGCTCACCCCGCCACCCATAACGGGAGCGATGCGAATCACCTTAACTCCATCCTCAAGTATCTCGTTTCGCGGCAACCCCTGTTTCCACAGAGCTAGCACTGAGACAGAAGAAAACAGCGATGCACGCCGAAGACTGCGAACAATCTTTAGGATTCTCGTCTCATTCGCAAAGGTGGATGGATATATGTGTATATTCAATTATTAGACGTGCCAATTAGCAGTCAAAGGGATTTAGGCCAAAATTTTCTGCGTAATCTTGAAGCAACACGAAATGGGAGAAGGGCAAAACGTTTCGGCATTCCAATCATGATTTGCATAGCCCGAAACACCGTCATTGCAAGGTGTTTCTTTCTCTGATGATTTGGGAACTTGCTGAAGTGCTGAGCAGGCTGCATTATCAATTCCTCAAACTCTGCTGTAGTGAGGCCAAGTTTCTTGGCAATATATATCTTATCCTCTTCCAGTAACTTTGTTTCGTAGAGAGGCTCTTTAAGCAGGTTTAGCGCTTCATTACGGCTCATTTGGCCCGACAACACCAAACTAGAAAGGTGCGCTTTGCGTTTATCATAGCCAAACTTATATGGAAGATAGTAAGCCTGAAAGAAGCGGGTCCAGCGTGATTCATAATGCTTACCGCCGTAGTAGCGCCAACCATAATCCCTTTCAAGTATACGAATCGCCTCTTCCTTATTATAGGGCAGCAGATTCAACGGCCTAAGCACCTCCATTTTTAGGATGAAAGGATACTTTATATAAAAGTCAAAGAAGCTAACAATGGGAAAATCTCCCCGTGAGCGAGAGCCAAAGCTGGCATGAACAGACTTAACATGTGTTGCGTCCATAGCGTCATACCCCCAAGTAGCTGGTAATATGCTCTCTGTTGCGAAATTGCTACCGTTAATCACGTATTTGATACCGGCTTTTTCTGCGTAACCATATAAAGCTGCAAAAAAAGCATGATCCTGCGGTACATCTTGATTAGCAAGGTTGGATCGCAAGAATGCCAACTGCATATCGCGCATTTCCTCCCAGTCTACCACGTGCGTTACCAGATCGAAATTCAGACGACGACATATCTGCTCAATATTCATCACCGCCAACTCAGAGTTCCAACCAGCGTCGACGTGAACCACTAACGGCCTCAAACCCCACTCAGCCACCTTGACTGCGATATAAGAACTGTCAACACCACCCGACAAGCCAATAATGCAGTCGTAACGTCTACCCTTGCCATACTCCTTTACTCTTTGAATCATTTCCTCGAGTTTCACCGGATCGCCAGATGAGGTAGGCCAAACCGGTCTCACGCTATTGTCAAAGTAATTGCAATGATTACAAACTCCCTGTTCGTTAAATTCAATTTCAGGATCTGTTGTATCCATTACGCAGCGAGTACAAATCTGATAGCTGCGCCCCACTGACACATAAGCAGCGTATTTAATTGGATCGCCATTCACTGGTGCGCGGATTACATCAACAGGATGGCTGTAGTCTAGTTTTTGCATAAGATGATATGTATGTGGTAGTTGAAGCGACCCATTTTATCTCACAGGTCACACTAATAATTACGACAGTTGATTGTAGCTAATCTTTGATATTCAACCCTTACACAAGGACATTGAATCCAAAATTACTATAAGTCACGATGAATAAATTGTTGTAATGGATTTTGAACTTCTGATAATGTCAAATTAATTACATGTGAGACCATTTTCACATTCAATCTGAGCTAGCTGCCATGTAGAAGACCGCCCCGATATCCAAAATTGATGAGAGCACTCTTAAAACTATCCCTAGCTTACTTGGGTTGGGCGATGTTTAGAATATTCTTCGCGAATTGCCGTTTATCCGCCTCCATAAAACCATCGCTTGTTCTAAATCAGAAAATTCCTACAAATTTGTCAGAAAGTGGTTTCGCTACTTTGAACACCCCAGCCCCCTTGGGACATGTCTCCAAACAGAGCCCTCTGAATTTTTTACTGGCTCTTATATTAGCGACACTTATCGGTACGGTTATTTATTGACTTATATAAATCCCAAAAAAAAGCGGCTGTCACGGTATCGTCAGCCATTAAAGCATAAGAAAAACCTATAGAAGCAACATTCAGGACACGACCGCCACCAACTGGACAGTAATCTAAAAAAATACCGGAATCAATGTCCCCAAAATACTCGCTCCCATTTTTTAGTGTAACCCTATTAACGGCAACAATATTTGACACGCCCAAAAGCTCTGCCTTACCATAACCATCCCCTAACTCACTCAAAAGCAAGCCACTACCAGCAGCTATTAACGGAGCTCCATCAATCTCATCATCAATGATTATTGGGTCGCCTTTGTAATGATTGTTTTTATCAAAGTATTCTCTAAAGTCACCTGTCTTAACCTTGAATTTTGACCTAGAATCACCACGATATCGATATTCTAAAGAATTACTTGCCTCCCATTTTATATTTTGAATGCCATATCCACCGTATTTATAACCAACACCAAACAGATTGACCATATTAGGAAGTTTGCCCGTTCCATAGTTCCCTGTTTCATCATAATCATCACCAACAATCCACTTGCACCTAGCTGATCTGTACTGACCAATTTGATCCAAATGAATCATAGTGTTATCCCTATTGATTTGCCACCAAGCAACATTGCCAGAAACATTTAAAACATTCGCTCCCTTTGCGAGGTGTTCCTTCAAAAAATTAACATTATCTGAAGTCCAATATTCATTGTGTGAACCAATGACAATAAGCCTCGGATTTACAGGGTTCAGTTTATTGGTCAGCTGACTCATAGGAACATAAGAGAAGCGAACCCCCTTGCTTTCTAAAATTCGTCCAAAAACGAGAATTCCTTCAGGATGAGTTCGGAACTTTCTTAGACAAGCATCCCTATCAAGCCCCTTCATATTTAAACAATTAGATAACATCACATGAGGCAACAATTGATAATTTTCATTATTAATATTAGAATCAGTTGGCCTGTCTAAATTTACGGAATAGAGCCTTGATTTCCTCTGCAGATTGAGTAACTCGCTCCCTTCCGTTATCTTTGTATTATAAAAAGATCCGCCTCCAAAAGAGTTATATGCAGCCCAAGTGTAATCAGGAATAAGTACCCAAACGTCCTCTAATCCAATTTTTTCATAATTTAGACCGAATATAAAAGGAGACCTTACTCCAGACGATGTCGATACCTGCAAATAGAATGCTCTTTTATTTTTTGTGACCGATTGCGCCTCGAGCTTGGTAAATTGAATTCTTGCGGAACCTTCGCAACCTTTTTTGATATAGGGATTGCAGTCAGCGTTATCGCTTAAAATATCTACAATCGCGCTATGGGTGCTATTTTTCTCCCTTGATTCAGCATCGTAAGAATCTATACTAACAACTTCCCCCGCACTCAAGACCCCCTTCCGTCCGACCAACCTAATTTCTATCACACCATCGATGCGCGGTTTCAGATAAGCATTTAATTCCGGCCCTACATCACGAAATGTAGAATTCACCTTAGCGCGGTAAAAATCACCTTTTTTGTATAAAACATCTGGATCCATTAACTCTGTGCCATCAATAGCATCAAAGCATTTATTGATTACCATTGACAGTTGATCGCCACGAAAACTGTACGCAATGATAACTAGTGCAACTATGACGCACAATAAAAAGGTGCACTTTTTAGCGTTTGTCATTTATGTTAAATGTGTATTTGTACATGGGGTTTCAGTCAAACTTAATAAGCAGATTAAATTACGCACCCATCTCTTCCACCTCAATATGTGAGGTATAGACTGAGGGCAGAAGAGCAACCAATTTATCAACATTTGCTGTGAAACAGCCTAAATCTGAGTGGAAATCAAACCCCGGCATTGATAACATCATCTCAAAGAACACCGTATTTTTGGGGCCCTGATTGTAATGTATTCGGATTTCACTGCAGTTCTTGGCGACGGCGGTTTTGACAAAATTCTTGATTATGCTTTGCTCCACACCCCTGCTAAATACTCTACAACTCATAACCCAGAGCCTCACTTCATAAAACGGTCCCGCGAAATTTGAAACCGATACACTGATTTCCCCGTAATCACCATACCTATCACGCAATGAAAATACATTAACCTCACTATCAGCCGACAGCGCAATTTGTAGCAACTCAACTTCCTCGATGCGACATAATGTTGAATTAAACTGATTAGTCTTATTAATAAGTTGAGCGGCTCTAACTTGATTACTCTTTGAAAGATTTTTTATTGAAAGCTTAAGGGATAAGGCAGATAAAAATTCATCTGCATTCATCTCGTCTTTAAATCGAGCTCGCTCACTTTCCACTTGATACATTTCTGCTCGCGCTAGATCCTCCTTGGAAAGCTTGTTCCCAAGGTTAAGATAACCAGACTTAATTATGGTCGACAGAAAACCTTCATGAGAGCCATTTAATTCGAGAACAGTTGTATTAGGTAATGCACCCCTTACCTCAAGTCGCTCCATCTGACTATCATCGATGAATAGGATGGAATCAAGACCAATATTCAAATCCTTAGCAAGCTGCTTAATAGACTCAGACTTAAGCCCCCAAGAGGCATAAACCCCCACAAAATCTTCACGAGACAATATTTGTCCACTTCTATTTTGGAAGAACTCATCCACATTTTTGGGATCGTTTTTAGAAACGATGGCTAGAGGTATTCCTGTTGTCTTTAAATATTTAAAGAAAGTCTGAAACTTTGCATATGAATAGCCATTACTCCAGGACATACGGACAGCCTCATAACCGTCATCTCCAAGTACCCCACCCCATAAAGTATTATCTAGGTCCAACGCTACACACTTTATTTTTCGTGTGACGCTTGCAGTAACTCTGGCGGACATCCACTCCGAATACTCTCCAACGAAATTTGGAGATATTGAAAACTTGGCCATCTCCCAGTATTTATCATCGAAAATCTCCACTCCTTGCAGCCTAATCATTTCATCAATAGCGTAAAAAGTGACTGAATTATGCTTGTCATATATATTCTTAACACTAACAGAGATTTCTGCATCGAAATAAAAACGATCCTCCGTGGACATTGGGCGCATAAGCGCCAAACGATTAAAGTCAGGAAGTATTACCACCTTCCTACTACCCTTATGTTTATCTATCTGCTTTAATTGCAAATCCAAGAAGTCGAAATAAATACCGACGCTGTCTTTTGGATTTAAATGACCGGTTTGCTCAAAGTACTCAAGACCTACATCAATTATAAAAATTGATTTAGAAGGTATTTCACACTCTATTGCTCCATATACTCCCTTGTCATACTCGTAGGCGATAACATCACAATTCATACCCCTTCTGAACAAGGAAACCGTTAATGGGTCAATCAAATGCCGAGCAGTTCCATTTGAAATAAGATAAACAAACCAGTCTGGGTTCTGTCGATTTGAGGTTTTTATTAACGAAGCGACTTTAGCGAACTCCGGCAACGAGTAATTAAAGAATATATCGTTTACTGCGATTTCACCCTTCCCATTTTGTTGAGAAAGCTTCTCGATAGAGGCTTCAATTCTATCGCGCTCCGCAATCAACCAATTCATTTTAAATGGTCCTTCACAATATCTATTAAGCCATCGAAATTAGAAATGGCCTGAAGCTCTAAAAGAGATATTGAAATTTTAAATTGCTTTTCAATTTCAGCCAAAATAATTACATGAGTTAGACTATCCCAACCTGGAACATCCCTTGCATCTTCGTACTCCAAAAGATCAAAGTTTTTGATTCCCAAGGTATTCTGAACTATTTTATTAATTATATTAACTACATACTGACGCTGTTCAAAATTTTCCACGAATCTTTCCCCATACTTAAAAGAAGATAACTAAATGCCACAAAAATAAAAGTCAAAAACCAACAGCCGATCTTATACAAGTGACTTCCCATCAATTGAGTATACCCTGTTGAAAAAAAGTGTTTCGCACTGTATTGATAAACGTAGTTCAATGCAAAACCAAAAGCATGAACTACATAATATAAGATAAAACCAACTGTAAATCCATGCCAAAGCGCCATAATAAGAAAGGCAGCAGACATCGATACAACAGGGCTCAATATTTTAGATAAATGGTGTCGACCGCCAAACTTTTTTACTAACATAAAATAAATTGGATTGAAAACAATGTCACGAACTAAATCTGTAAGCGACAAATGCCAACGCCTCCAAAAATCTATAATGCTCTGACTTCTCAAAGGCTCGTTAAAATTTTCCTTCGTAGATTTCCCCACAAGAGCCGAAAGAGAAATGACAATATCAGTCAAACCTGAGAAATTCATGTACATATAAATATAATACGCAATCCCACAAATTAAATAGTCAAAGGTACTTAACTCATATCCGCTTAACGAGAGTTCAGAATATGTCAGAGTAAAAACTATTGGGGAAAATATTTTTAACTTGATCACCCCCTCCAGGAATCTCCTTAAATGATCGAATAAAGAACCTTCCGGCGGGGTATCATGTAAGTGAAAAGGGTTGATTGGACCTGATGGCAACGTAATTGGGAAAAAAGCGTACTCTAAATACTCCAAACGACGTGGGCACTTTGAAATTTGAGTTGTGAGTGAAAAATACGTTGTATATAAAAGCTTAAAGAATAAGTACGAAATTCCAATGGTAAAAAGTAGAGGGGTATTTTTTAAGATCCACCACGCAAATACTAACAAACCCGCAATCAAATAAAAGTTTTTTGTTTTTCCACGAAGAATAAGCTTACCGCCATAAGAAAAGTCATATAGCAGCCAAGCAACAATAAAATATGTTGTTATTGTTAACCCAATCTTCCAACTCTCAGCGCCAACATAAAGTGCTAAATAAAATATTGCTGCAAAATTCAATGCTATTTTGAAATAAATGGTGAGACTAGATTTCCAACTTGAAAGTGCCCTATAGAAAACTACGTAAACCAGAACATACTGCACCTGTTGCAAGGTTTGATTTAAAAGAGGTTCGTATGACATCAGAATCCCGTATATACAAGCGATGTAGTTAGGTTGTAAGCTGGGATGATTTCAAAGGCAATAAGAAAAAAAACTAGCGCCGACAAATAAATAATCCTAATTACTCGGTTCATACTGAATCTCCGTTAAATAGCCTGCCATGCAATCACTAAAAAGCTTTGCGCCCGCGAAATTTAGATGTGATTCGTTTGAATAATACGAAAGATAGGTATCTTTGTGAAAGATTTTTTTCATTGGAAATCCAATGGTAGGCCATGATTTTGGTTCATGGTTATAAAGCGGTCTTTCCACATAGAAATCTCTAAACTCCCCCTGTTTAAAATGGGTGGGCATCGAAATTACTACAAATGAAACGCCATTTCTTTTAGTAGATTTAGCAACGGCTTTTAGAAAAGCTGTTTGATAGGGGGTATATGTCCAGCCAAGTTCTTTCCTAAGTCCATTTTGATCGTTAACAATCCAGCAATCTTTACCTTTCTTGGGATTGGGGTCACGTTGGATCTCTTTATCATTAAATGGCTGGCGATCGTCTCGGTTTTTGTTATAGTGTGATAACCAACCTAACCGTTCTTTCACGAACCCTCTGTTTATTTGGTATTCATTAATTGATGGATAAGTTTCGCTTTTCAACCTCATGTGATTAGTTTTATATTTAAGGTAAAACCATAGTTGTCGAGGTGCAGCCAAGACAGAAATTGAATATAGAGTTATCCGCTCTTTTATTTTTAAACCTGCGATGCCAGCCAGAGAACTTCTGGCCATGAAGCGCGTTAATTCATGCGGCCAATTTAAAGCCTCCGCCTCGTCCGTAAAAATCATTCTTGGTTTCAGGTGTTTTTGCACATCTAATACGCGTAAATAAACAGACTCGGTGCCGTACCAACTAACCGATATATTCTCGATAAGCAGAGGTTTTAATTGAGCTAGGTCGATATTATGTTCTATCCTTGCGGGAATTACACTAGTCTGAAAATTTGATGAGCCAACGAATGCCACGTCAATCGGCTTTTTCTCCTTCAAAAGCTCTCCGATATAATGGTAGTTACCATAATTTTTAGGCACCCCAAAATAGTAAATCCACTCTTCGTTAAGATACACTCGCTCTACTATGGTCGGCATAATGCTTAGCGAGAGTAAAAGGGTTGTTAGTACTAGGCTTCCCCTAGGAAAAGGTATTTTCATCGATTAAATAATATTGAATTAACATTTAGTTTATAAAGGTTAGGAGACGATTTCTTGACAATAATCTTGAACCCATCATTTTAGGTACTTAGAAATATCTTTTCGGTCAGGGTAATTTATTAACACAGCCTTATGTCGACCAACGAAGACAAACAGACTTCCCGCCGCAACTGCTGACACCCCCCCTTGATAGACCGCAATTGCAAAATCTTCAAAACAAGAAGCTCCACCACAAGCAATGATCGGCACGCTCGTAGCCTCACTTACTTTTTTTAGCAACTCAAAATCATACCCAGTTAACGTGCCATCTCTTTCTATTGAGTTAACTAAAATCTCCCCAACACCAAGGCTCTCAAGTTTGGCCAGATGTTCTAGAATGCCAACCTTTTGGCTACATCTTCCATTATGAGAGTAAAGCTCATAACCTCCGAAAATCCTTCGTCGAACATCTACACATCCAACTATGCTTTGAGACCCGAATAAGGCGACTGCATCACTTATTAATATTGTATTGTAATAGGATGATGAATTTATAATTATTTTTTCAAAACCCAGAGAGATAATTTTTTTTATTTGCTCAATAGATGTAACTCCACCTCCATAAGCCATTGGCATAAACGCTTCGCCGGCTATATCAGCTAGTAACTCAAAATCTGGTCCCCGGCCTTCTGGAGTTGCAGTGATATCAAGAAACACTAGTTCGTCAACCTCTTTCTCATTAAAGATCCGAACCGAATTAATGGGATCCCCGATGTACTTCGGGTCTTTGAATTTCACCGTCTTGACCAGCCCCTTACCACGCAAAAGAAGTACCGGAATTACCCTAGTCTTGTTCATGAGATCTATATCTCCACAAATGCCCGCATAAGCGCTAAGCCATATTTTAAGGATTTCTCAGGATGAAACTGTGTGCCGTAAATGTTACCCACCTGCACAGCACAAGCAAACTCAATACCATGTATAGCACTCGCCAAAATATCCTGCGGGCTTTCACAATCCATGTAATAGGAATGCACGAAGTAAAAACGCGCGTCTTCGGTCATTCGATCAAGCAAGACCGAGGATTTCTTACGTACGATCTGATTCCAACCCATGTGCGGGACACGCAAATTCGGCGCAGAAGGCAAGCGACGGCAGTGCATATCGATCCAACCCAAACCTGGTGTATCACCCTCCTCGCTCCCCTTGCCTAGTATCTGCGCTCCTAAACATATGCCGAGCACTGGCTTTTTAAGATCCAGTGCAAAGCGATCCACCGCATCTCTGATGCCGGAAGAATTAAGCATCTTCATTCCATAGTCATAATGACCAACGCCGGGCAAAAGCAGCTTGTCAGCGGTCAAGATCTCATCTGGATCACGAGAAACGCCGACTTCTCCTCCAGCCTTTCTGATCATATTGATGACAGAAGACAGATTACCAACTCCGTAATCAACAACAATAATCACTCAAGTACCTCTCGATAGAGCGACATCATTCTGTCATTTTCCTCACCCCAGTTGAGCTCTTTTGCTGCAGTAAGAGAGTGCCGTTTCATCTCATCAATACTTGCCCTATCAAGAGAATTGATTGTCTGCGCAATAGCCTCCTCCTCACATTCAGGAACCAACTTACCGAATTCATACTGACGGACTAAGCGTGACATCTCCGGAAGATCAGAAACAACCAGCGCCAAGCCCGCCATAACATACTCAAAAAACTTATTCGGAAGTGCGAAACGACGTTGCGGGCTACAATCGGCGTGGACAAAGTAACCGATATCAGCGCCATTCGCGGCAGACACGATCTCGTCAAAAGGCAACGGCGGCTGAATCTGCAAACGGTCAACTACCCCGACCTCGGAGGCGATCTCCCATAATTGCTCAACATACGCAGGGTCACTGTAGCCGCGAAGCACGAGTCGGAACTCGGACCGCCAGTGGCGCATAGATCGTATGGCAATGTGTAGGGCACGAGCAGGGAAAATCTCTCCATGATAAAGGATAGTGATAACGTCTCCCGTTGGGCGAAAAAGCTGGGGTGAAAAAAAGGGGAGGGAGCGAACGACTCGAGGAGGACGCTGAAGCACATGATCTCGGGCTATAAGCTGGGCTATACCGTCACAAACTACGGTGAGTCCATCCAATTTTGGAAATAGATAGTTCTGTAGCTCACGTACAACCGTTTTGTGCCACTTCACCCAATGAGGAATATGCGCATACTGGCCAAGCGCGTACTCATGACAATCGACCACTGATGGAATCCCAAATTTTTCGCCAATTTCAATAGCAACATCGGCTGTAAAATAATCATGGGCAAGCACAATGTCTGGACGATATTCAGGCTTTCCATCTGCAAATGCCCGAATAACTTGCCTACGCCAGTAGTATGTATAAGAAGCATAATGCGCTAAGCGGGCGCCAAAACATTTAATCGCGCCTATGAAGCCAAAGTTAGCTAAGATGATCCCCAAATATAAAATGGGGTTCAAGATTCTTACAAAAATCGTTTTTTTTATGCTGCTCCAATTTGGAGAGGCATTCTGTACGGACACAAAAATCCACTCTTTGGGAGGTGGAATAAGACCATCAAACCCAAACACCACCACCTTCCAGCCAGCCATTTCCAATGCCTTGGCCTGTCGAAGTACCCGCGGTTCCTTTGAGACCGGGGTATAGGAGATGATCCAAGCAGTTCTCTCTCCTTCAGCGCTACCTTTTCTGCAATATGCACCTAGCCCAAGCGATTCAAGCTGATCAGTATCGTTGTCTGAATTTTTCAGGTCCGCAAACTTAGATAACGACATTTCATCTTTCCAAGCGCCCGAACGCCCCATATCAATTAGCTCTGCAGCACTTGCCAATTTCCACAATAGATCAGAGTCTCCCCCACTTCCACTTTTTAATTTCAGCCACTCATCAATTACTTTAGCCCTGGAAAATCCAGGCACACCTATAAGTGAATGATCAAAAATGCGTTCTTCAATCCAACTCCTAATTTCCGGGGATGCCAGCCAAGCTTTCTGGGGGGCAGCAAAACCAACTTTATCGATACGCCACACAATCTCTGGAGGTAAGTCATCGGAAATGGCTTGTCGGAGAATATGCTTACCCCAACCGTCATCGATGTAAGCCTTATCAGGTAGTTGCATTGCAAAATCAACCAACTGATAGTCAAGATATGGGTAGCGGCATTCGATCCCATGTGCCATCGAATTACGATCACCGCTGTAAAGATTTGAAGGTAGACTTGTGCGCAAAAGATTCAAAGCCAGCTCAAAACGAAGGTTTTTAACGCTGTCTGGTGAAGGCAGCCCGACGCCAGCATAAGTTCTGGCTTTTGCCGGTGACCATTTTTTTATATAGGTTGCGTATTGATGGAGTTTAAGACTTTCACGCAATGCGAACCTTTGCGAAGGAAACTGAAAATCTCTTGCAGCCAATGCAAGTCTCGCATCACGTTTTCGCCCTAGAGCTCGGGCATTTAAAAACCCCGCCAACCCCCGTGCCCCGAGTTCAGCCTGATAGGCTCGCAGGTAACAGGCATAACCAGCTAATACCTCGTCTGCCCCTTGTCCATCAATGATCACCTTGTAACCAAGTTGACGAGCGTAACGCATCAAGGACCATTCAAGATACATGGAAGCGCCAGGAATAATTGTCTCGTGATGCCAATGAAGCTTTCGCAGATCACTCATTAGATCGCTCGCTTTGGGGATAACAGAATGCCCCTTGAGCCCAGTTCGCGCAAGAACTATGTCGATGAAGTGACCTTCATCGATAGTAGGATCATTAGGAAAACGCACTGACATCGCACTCTGAATCCGCCTGCTTTCTTCTGGAAAGCCAGCCAACAAAGCTACAAGGGCTGAGGAATCTAACCCTCCTGACAGACAGGCTGTTACCGGAACGTCGCTACGCATTCGCATTATCAAGGATCGCTCAAGATGCTGGCGCAGGCGATTTGTCAGTTCGTTTGGCTCGATTCCTGAAAGCGCTTTTCCGTAACTTGGGTTCCAGTAACGGCATTCACGAATAATTTCGCCATTGACAGCAAGAGTCATGCAATGGGCGGCGGGAAACTGCCTAACCCCCTGGAACAGGGTCGCTTCTGTCCCGAAAGGTATGTATCCACCAAGGACTCGACCGAACATTTCAAAATCATAGGAGACAACAACATCCGGATGTGCAAGCAGCGCCTTAATTTCGGATGCAAAGGCGATTTTTCCATCTGGAAGCCGACAACTAAAGAGCGGTTTCTCACCAAAACGATCTCGTGCAACAAATACCTGTCCACTCACCTCATTCCAGATCACAAAGGCAAACATACCGTTGAGTTTCTCGACGACAGCCTCACCCCAGTGCTCATAGCCCTGCAAAAGAACCTCAGTATCGCTGCTCGTCCGGAAAACTCGACCTGCAGCTTCGAGCTCTCGGCGAAGTTCTATGAAGTTATAGATCTCACCATTGAACACGATTACCCTGCGCCCATCATACGAAATCATGGGCTGATCGGCCACCTGCCGCGTATCTACAATCGCTAACCGACGAAAACCTAGCGCAATGCTACCCCACACATGTCGACCAATCCAAGCTCCAGAGCCGTCTGGCCCTCGATGAGCTAAGCGATCTCGCATGCGCTCAAGCAGAGGCAATGCCAGTGGCTCACCAGGACCGAAAATAGCTACAAAACCGCACATATTTTTAACCTATACCCAGGCATTCACTTTGCTTTGAATTGATTGGCGATTGGCGCCCGAATACCACTCTGCGTTTAAGTGCACCAAAGGTGGATCACTCCAGTTAGTAACAGCCATTTGCAGCTCCAGTTGAAAGGTAGAATTCACGGAATAACCCTCTAGCCCAGGCTGTAAAAGGGCCGGCACCAAAATGTAAGTTCCAACACCAACCTCAAGGCGAGGGCTCCGTAGGGTCAACACATGTCGGCCGGCTGATAATTCAGCGCTTACCATCATCTCGAATACAAAACCACCGTGTTCTGTCAGACCAAGGACAACTGGGCACATCGGCCGATCAAGGGTAATGTCCAATCGCAAGGCTAAAGGATCTCCCGTCTCGAGCACTTGAACGTTACCAATTTCATCCAAGAAAGCGAATTCATTAATACGCCAGCCAAAAGTGCTAGCACCGAACATCACCTTCAGCTTTTTCTGTAAAGCAGATTGCCTCTCAGCATTTATGGTCAACCCCTTCTCTAAATTAACCATATCACCCTTCAGCGCCTTAGCTGAGCGGTCATTCATATAGCGCCGATAATTTCCGAGTACTTGATCTACAGAACCATCTTCACGCAATCTTCCACCGTCCATCCAAATTACGCGGTCGCAGTATTCTCTAATTTGATCAAGAGAATGGGACACAAGCAACAGTGTTGTGTTTTCGACAAGTTGTCTCATACGGGCAGCACATTTTTTCACAAAATAACCGTCACCAGCACCCAGAACCTCATCAATCACAAGCACATCTGGATGAATCGCAGTAGCCGCGGCAAACTCGAGGCGCGCACGCATACCAAGAGAATATGTCTTTACGGGATGATGGATGAACTCACCGA
>JACCDY010334598.1_pt1 | contig 21347 bp, 19 predicted proteins | sample 7446391 | NCBI WGS metagenome assembly JACCDY01 (sample SAMN15323451, study PRJNA562643) | freshwater metagenome | isolation source: river surface water | place: USA:Blue River Watershed | collected 2017-08-18 | reverse complement strand
TGACGTTGAACGCCCCCCGGGGAATGTCCACGCTCAGGCCCTTGAGGTTGTGCTCGCGGGCGTTGACGATGCGGATGGCGTTGGATGCGTTGGGGTCCGACCCCGATTTGTCAACCCCATACGCCGCGCGGGGTTCGGCCACTTCGTACACGGTGTCCATGGCCTGGGCGTATTCGCGCAGGGCCGCGGCGGTGTGGGAGCTGGGGTGTTGGCGCAGCTCTTCGGGGGTGCCTTGGGCCACGATCTGGCCGCCGCCCTCGCCGCCTTCGGGGCCCAGGTCGATCAGCCAGTCGCTGGCGCGGATCACGTCCAGGTTGTGCTCGATCACGATCAGCGAATGGCCGGCTTCCAGCAGCTTGCGCAGCGCGCGCATCAGCTTGGCAATGTCGTCAAAGTGCAAGCCAGTGGTCGGCTCGTCAAACATGAACAGCGTGCCCTTGCGCGCCACCGGCTGGCGGCTGCTGGCGCCGCTGCGCGCGGCCTCGGCCAGAAAGCCGGCCAGCTTCAGGCGCTGGGCCTCGCCGCCGCTGAGCGTGGGCACCGGCTGGCCCAGGCGCACATACTCCAGGCCCACGTCCACAATGGGTTGCAGCGCGCGGATGACCTCGCGGTCCTGCGCGAACAGCGCGGCCGCCTCGCTCACGGTCAGCGCCAGCACATCGGCCACGCTCAGCGAGCGCGGCTGCAGCATGCCCACCGCCTGGCGCTCGATCTTCACTTCCAGGATCTCGGGGCGGTAGCGGCGGCCATCGCAGTCGGGGCAGCGCAGGTACACATCGCTCAGGAACTGCATCTCGACATGCTCGAAGCCCGAACCGCCGCAGGTGGGGCAGCGGCCATCGCCGCTGTTGAAGCTGAACTTGGCCGGGGTGTAGCCCCGGCTGCGCGCCAGCGGGCTGGTGGCAAACAGCTCGCGGATGGCGTCCCAGGCGCCCACATAGCTCACCGGGTTGGAGCGCGCGGTCTTGCCGATGGGCGACTGGTCGACAAACACCACATCGCCCAGCTGTTCGGCCCCCAGCAGGCGCTCGTGCGCGCCGGCCACCTCGGTCGGCTTGCCAAAGTGGCGCAGCAGGGCCGGGGCCAGCACGTCCTGGATGAGGGTGGACTTGCCCGAGCCGCTGACGCCGGTCACGGTCACCAGGCGTTGCAGCGGGAAGGACACATCCAGGTGCTGCAGGTTGTGCTCGCGCGCGCCCTCCAGGATCAGGCGCGGCGTGCTGTCGGTCACCATGCGCTTGAAGCCCAGGCCGATGGTCTTGCGCCCGCCCAGGTAGGCGCCGGTCAGGGTGTCGGCCTGGCGCAGTTGCGCGGGCGTGCCGTCAAACACGATCTGCCCACCGCGCTCGCCGGGGCCAGGGCCCATGTCGATCAGCCGGTCGGCGCACAGCATGACGGCCGGGTCGTGCTCGACCACCACCAGGGTGTTGCCCGCCCGCACCAGGCGCTGCATGGCCTGGTTGATGCGCGACATGTCGCGCGGATGCAGGCCGATGCTCGGCTCGTCCAGCACGAACAAGGTGTTGACCAGCGAGGTGCCCAGCGCGGTCGTCAGGTTGATGCGCTGGACCTCGCCACCGCTCAAGGTGCGGCTCTGGCGGTCCAGCGTCAGGTAGCCGATGCCCACATCGCACAGGTATTGCAGGCGGGTGGTGATCTCTTCAAGCAGCAGCTGCAAGGCCTTGTGCTCAGCGCTGGCGCGCTCGGGCACGGGGGCAGCGGTGGGCAGGCCCAGCGCGCGCTCGTCGAGCTGGCGGAAAAAGGTCAGCAGGCGCGACAGCGGCATGATCATCATGTCGTGCAAGCTCAGGCCTGGCAAGGCCTCCAGCTGCGCGCGCGTCCAGGCCACGCCCCGCGGCATGAAACGCCGCTCGGGCGGCAGCACCGCCAGCGCCTGCGCATGGGTGCCGATGCGCCAGAGCAGGCTCTCGGTCTTCAGGCGCGCGCCCCCGCAGTCGGGGCATTCGGTGTAGCTGCGGTACTTGGACAGCAGCACCCGGATGTGCATTTTGTAGGCCTTGCTCTCCAGGTACTGGAAGAAGCGGCGGATGCCGTACCACTGCTGGTTCCACTTGCCGTTCCAGTTGGGCGAGCCCTCGATCACCCAGTCGCGCTGCGCGTCGGTCAGCTTGTTCCAGGCGGTGTCGCGCGGGATGCCCGCGGTTTCGGCATGGCGCAGCAAATCGTCCTGGCATTCGGACCAGGCCGGGGTCTGGATGGGCTTGATGGCCCCGGCGCGCAAGGTCAGGCGCGGGTCGGGAATGACCAGACCCCAGTCCACGCCGATCACGCGGCCAAAGCCTCGGCAGCTGGCACAGGCGCCCACGGGCGAGTTGAACGAGAACATCGAGGGCGTGGGCGCGCTGTAGCGCCGCTCGCTCTGCGGGCAATGCAGGCCGGTCGAGAACGGCCAGACCTCGGCCACGTTGCCGTCGTCGCCCAGCACATGCACATGCAGGCGGCCGGCGCGCGCAAAGGCCAGCTCGATGGCTTCCAGCACGCGCGCGCGCTCGGCGCTGCGCACGCGAAAGCGGTCGGCCACCACATCCAGCAATTTGCGCGGGCCGCTGGGGGTGGCGATCTCGCGCTCGGACTGCACGCGGGTAAAACCGCTGGCGCTCAGCCACTGCTGCACCTCCTCGGCGCTGGTGCCCGCCGGCAGCTCGACCGGAAAGCTCAGCACCAGGCGCGGGTCGGCCTCGCCGGCGCGTTGCCAGATGTCGGCAAACACGGTCTCGGCGTTGTCGTGCCGCACCGGCAGCGCGGTGTCGGCGTCGAACAGCTGGCCCAGGCGCGCAAACAAGAGCTTGAGGTGGTCGTTGAGCTCGGTCATGGTGCCCACGGTCGAGCGCGAGCTGCGCACCGGATTGGTCTGGTCGATCGCGATCGCGGGCGGCACGCCCTCGACGCGGTCCACCGCCGGCTTGTCCATGCGGTCCAGGAACTGGCGGGCGTAGGCGCTGAAGGTTTCGACGTAGCGGCGCTGCCCCTCGGCGTACAGGGTGTCGAAGACCAGGCTGGACTTGCCCGAACCGCTGGGGCCGGTCACCACCGTGAGCTCACCGGTGCGGACGTCGAGGTCGATGTGTTTGAGGTTGTGCTGTCGCGCACCTCGAATGCGGATGAGGCCGGTCATGGTGGGTCATGCAAAAGGCAGGGCCAACCATTCTAGGGGGTCTGGACAGGCGGCGCTGACCGGGGGGATGGGGCTGCGGCCAGGGGCCAGGGGCGCTTGGCCGGGCGGCCGCATGCGCGCAAAAAACCCCGCCCTCCCATCACGGAGGCGGGGCGTCGGTCGCAAGCGCGTGGGCGCTTACTTGGAGGCTTCAGAGGCCGGGGCAGCAGCGGCCGGGGCCGATGCGTCATGCGCCGGGCCATGGGCCTCGACGGTGTGCTTTTCGCCACCCATATCGATGTCACCACCGCGGCTGATCATGTACAGGGCCGCAACGGCGAAGACGATAAAACCAGCAACCAGTTTCCACATGTCAAATTCTCCAGATGTCCAAGAAAAAGGCCCTCCACAGAGGGGAGGGCCTGAATGTAGCACCCGAGTCACCCCGGGTTGCTTACAAGCGATCAGTCGCCAGCGTAGATGTCCACGTCCTTGGTCTCACGCACAAAGATGAGGCCAATCACGAAGGTCGCGGCAGCGATGATGATGGGGTACCACAGACCGTAGTACATGTCACCGTTCTGGGCCACCATCGCGAACGCAATCGTGGGCATCAGACCACCAAACCAGCCGTTGCCGATGTGGTAGGGCAGGGACATGGAGGTGTAGCGGATGCGGGTCGGGAACATTTCCACCAGCATGGCGGCGATCGGGCCGTACACCATGGTCACGTAGATCACCAGGATCGACAGGATGATGATGATCATGACCTTGTCAACCTTGGCCGGATCGGCCTTGGCGGGGTAGCCCGCTTCGGTCAGGGCGGCGTCGATTTCCTTCTTGAAGGCAGCCATGGCAGCGGCGCTGTCGGCGGTGAACTTCAGGTTCTCCACCTTGGCCACCGGGGCAACGATTTCCTTCTCACCGATCTTCACCTTGGCCGGGCCTTGCTCGGCGGCCACGGCATTGCCATAGCTCACCGACTTCTGGGCCAGGTAACGCTTGGCGATGTCGCAGGACTTGGTGAAGTCGATCTCGCGGGCCACCGGGTTGCCCTGGAAGGAGCAGTCACCGGCAGAGGCCGTCACCGTCACCGGCACGGTCTTCTGGGCCTTGGCCAGCGCCGGGTTGGCGGCTTCGGTCAGCATCGAGAACAGCGGGAAGTAGGTCAGCACGGCCAGCAGCATGCCCGCCAGGATGATGGGCTTGCGGCCGATCTTGTCGGACAGCGAACCGAACACCACAAAGAACGGGGTGCCGATCACCAGCGAGGCGGCCACCAAGAGGTTGGCGGTCGAGCCGTCAACCTTCAGCACGCTCGTCAGGAAGAACAGGGCGTAGAACTGACCCGAGTACCAGACCACGGCCTGGCCGGCCACCAGACCGAACAGGGCCAGCAGCACGATCTTCAGGTTTTTCCACTGGCCAAAGGACTCGGCCAGGGGCGCCTTGGAGGTCTTGCCTTCGGACTTCATCTTCTGGAAAGCGGGCGACTCGTTCATCGTCATGCGGATCCAGACCGAAATGGCCAGGAGCAGGATGGAGACGATGAAGGGGATGCGCCAGCCCCAATCGGCGAAGGCGGCTTCACCGATGGCCGAGCGGGTGCCCAGAATGACCATCAGCGACAGGAACAGACCCAGCGTGGCCGTGGTCTGGATCCAGGCGGTGTAGGCACCGCGCTTGCCGTGCGGGGCATGCTCGGCCACATAGGTGGCAGCACCACCGTACTCACCACCGAGCGCCAGGCCTTGCAGCATGCGCAGGGCGATCAGGATCACCGGAGCGGCCACGCCAATGCTGGCGTAGTTGGGCAGGATACCGACGATGAAGGTCGACAGACCCATGATCAGAATCGTCACCAGGAAGGTGTACTTGCGACCGATCATGTCGCCCAGACGGCCAAACACCAGCGCGCCGAAAGGACGCACGATGAAGCCGGCGGCAAACGCGAGCAGGGCAAAAATGAACGCAGCGCTGGGGTCCAGGCCCGCAAAGAACTGCTTGGCGATGATCGCAGCGAGCGATCCGTACAGGTAGAAGTCGTACCATTCAAACACGGTGCCCAGCGAAGAGGCGAAGATGACCTTCTTCTCTTCTGCTGTCATCGGACGCGGTGTGGTGCTTGCCATAAAGCGGTCTCCAAAAAAGAGCTTCCAACATGGAAACTTGGCGCGATTCTTGGGGGACGCACTTTCCCGCTTCTGACAAGCTGCCAACAGAGACTTACATATTCGGGGTTAACCCCCTGTTTTCCTCCCGCATGGTGAGATATGCGGCATTCCAAGGGTAAACACCAGGGTCGAACTGGACGATGCAAGCCGAGGCAGCGCCCAAAATCGGACGCCATGGTGCCCCCCTCCTTTGCCCGCCGTCGCCTTCGCCGCCTGCAAGCCCTGCTGTGGCTGCTGTGGGCCTTGGTGTCCTTCGTGCTGCCCTACTTCGCACGCGAGGGCTCGCTGACGCTGCTGGGCTGGCCGGTCTATTACTGGATGGCGGCGCAAGGGAGCGTGCTGGTGTTTTTGCTGATCACCATCGTGCACGCCCATGCAGCCAACCGGGCCGATGCCGAGGCCCCACCGCCCGGGCCAGGTGTGACGGACTGAGGCCTCAGCTGCGTGCGCGGGTCAGGGCTGGGCGGTGACCGGCCGCATGCCAGGCCGGGCTGTCGAACCAGGCATCGCCCAAGAGGCAAGCCCGCAACATGGGCAGCGCGTCATGGCCCCAGAACAGGCGGCCATCCACCTCGATGCTGGGCACGCCAAACAATCCCGCGTCCAGGGCGGCCTGGGTGTGGGCCTGCAACTGGGCCTTGACCTCGGGGCTGTCCGGGTCGCGCGCGGGGGCCAGCTCGGCGCGCAAGGCCGCCAGGCGCCCCGGATCGGCCGCGTCCGCGCCGCTGCACCAGACATGGCGAAAACAGCGCTCGACCACGTAGCGGCTGGGCAGGCCATCGGCATCGCAGGCCACCGCCAGGCGCAGCAGCGGCAACGGGTTGAAGGGGTGCGCGGCGGGCAGCTGCAGCTCGGTGCCCTGCTGGCGTGCCAGCCACTGAACCTGGCGGTAGGTCCAGTCGCGCTTGGGCGCGATCTCGGCCGGGCCCAGCTGGCCGTGGTGCTTGAGCATGGCGCCAAACAGCACCGGCCGGTAGCGCACGCTGTGGCCAATGCCGTCCAGGGCGCGCGGCAGGGCATCAAAGGCCAGCCAGGCGTAGGGCGAGATGGGGTCAAAGCTGAAGGTCAGGGACACCATGGCTCAGGCTCCGGGGGGCAGGGCTTCGCGCGTTTGCACGCGTGCGGGCAGTTGGGCCCAGACGGCGCGGCGTGCCTCGTCGCTGGCACGCGACCATTGGGCGATTTCATCGATGCTGCGCAGACAACCCTCGCACCAGCCCAGGCCCGTGTGCATGACGCAGACCTGTTGGCAGGGCGATGGCACATGCGGCAGGGGCTCGGCCAGCACGCGCTGGGCCTGCGAGAGCAGCCGTCGGTAGCGCGGGCTCATGCGGCCTCGCGTCGCGCCAGCAGGGCGCGCGCCACGCGCGAGGCACTGGGGCGCCCCAGGGCCTGGCTGATGAAGACGCCGGCGTCCACCAGGGCCTCCAGGTCAATGCCGGTGTCGATGCCCATGCCGTGCAGCATGTACACCAGGTCCTCGCTGGCCACATTGCCGGTGGCGCCGCGCGCATAGGGGCAGCCGCCGAGGCCGGCCACCGAGGACTGGAAGTTCCAGATGCCCATCTGCAGCGCCGCCAGGGTGTTGGGCAAGGCCTGGCCATAGGTGTCATGGAAGTGGCCGTTGACCGCGTCGGGGGCAAAGTGCGCCAGCGTGGCCGCCAGCGCGCGCTGGACCTTGAGCGGGGTGCCCACGCCAATGGTGTCGGCCACGTCCACGCGCTGCACGCCAATGGCCTTCATGCGCCGGGCCAGATCGCCCACGCGCTCGGGCGCCACCTCGCCCTCGTAGGGGCAGCCCACGGTGCAGCTCATGGCCCCGCGCACCGCCACGCCGGCGGCCAGCGCGGCCGCCACCACCGGGGCAAAGCGGTCGATGCTCTCGGCGATCGAGCAGTTGATGTTGCGCTGGCTGAAGGCCTCGGAAGCGGCCCCGAACACCACGATCTCGTCGGGTCGGTCGGCCAGCGCGGCTTCCAGGCCCTTGAGGTTGGGGGTCAGCACCGAGTAGCGCACGTCGGGGCGGCGCGCCAGGCCTGCCATCACGACGTGGTTGTCGGCCATCTGCGGCACCCACTTGGGGCTCACATAGCTGGTGACCTCGATTTCCTTGAAGCCAGCGGCCTGCAGCCGCGCCACCAGCTCGATCTTGACGGCGGCGGGCACCGGCTGCTTTTCGTTTTGCAGGCCGTCGCGCGGGCCGACGTCGATCAGCCGCACCGAGGTGGGAAGGGCAGAGGTGTTCATGCGCGAAACTCTAGCAGGACGCGGCTCAGTAGCCGCGTGTGGGGTCAACCGTGGACACGGGCTCGCCACGCTCGATGGCCGCAATCGCCTGCGCGATCTGCGCCACCGACGGCCCGCGCAAGGTGCGCGCCGAGGTGTGCGGGGTCAGGTGCACCGAGGGATGGCGCCAGAAGCGGTGCGCCGCGGGCAGGGGCTCCTGGCGGAACACATCGAGCCAGGCGCGCGCAATGTGGCCGCTGTCGAGCAGGGCCAGCAAGTCCTCGTCGACCAGGTGCGCGCCGCGCGCCACATTCACCAGCATGGCGCCCCTGGGCAGGCGCGAGAGCAGCGCATGATCGAGCAGGCCCTCGGTGTCGGGGGTCAACGGCAACAGGTTCACCAGCACCGCGCAGCCGCTCACAAAATCGCCCAGGGCCTCACGGCCCACCATCAGCGGCACCGCCGCTTGCGGGTGCGGGCTGCGTGTCCAGGCGCGAACGGGGTAGTCCAGCGCCTGCAAGGCCTGCGCCACCCGCTGGCCCAGCACGCCATGGCCCAGAATGCCCACCACGCAGTCGGCGCGCTCGCGCACCGGGGGCTGCACCCACTGGCCCTGGGCCTGCTGCGCGGTCAGGGCATCGAGGCCACGGTGGTGGCGGATGACGGCCTGCAACACGTACTCGGCCATCTGCACCGCCATGCCGGCGTCGCGCAGGCGCAGCACCGGCACGCCGGGTGGCAGGCGCCGCTGCAACAGGCGGTCGACACCGGCGCCGGTGTTGAAGATGGCGCGCAAACGGGTCTGCTCGTCCAGCAACTGCTGAGGCGGGGCCCAGACCACGGCGTAATCGGCTGCGGCCGCGCCCGGCGCCCAAGCGCGCACCCGCGCCTGCGGCAGGGCCGCCTGCAGGTCCGCCACCCAGGCCGCCAGCTCGTCGCTGCTCTCGTGCACCACGATGTCCATGCCGCGCTCCTGCCGATCAGGCCGCCTGCAGGCGCAGCAGCTCGGCGCCCTCGCCCACCTGGTCACCCGGCGCGTACAACAGCTCGGCCACCACGCCGTCGGCCGGCGCGGCAATGGTGTGCTCCATCTTCATGGCCTCCATCACGGCCAGGGCCTGGCCGCTGCGCACCGGGTCGCCCGCCTTGACAAAAAAGGACACCACCTTGCCCGGCATGGGCGCGGTCAGGCGGCCGCCTTCGCTGGCGGCGTCTCCGGCATGGGCCAGGCGGTCGATCAGGCGCAGGCGCGCCGCGCCGCGTGGCGTGAACACATGCGCGGTCTCGTCTTGCCAGTCCACCCGCGAGACCAGGCGCTCGGCGTGCGTGACCACCAGCGCGTCGCCCTGAACCAGCCAGCTCAGCGGCAGGGCCGGGCCATCGCCCACTTGCAGCTGCAGGCCGCTGCGGCCATACAGCAGCTCGGCGTGCAGGGTCTGCTCGCCCATCTCGAGTTCAAAGCGCCGGCGGGTGGTGCCGTGCGACTGCCATCCGTCGCGCGCGCTGAAGGGGTCGGCCCCGGCGCTGGCCTGCTCGGCCTGCAACAGGTGCGCCAGCACCGCCGCCACCGCCGCGCCTGCACCCACCGGGTCCTGGCCAAAGAGCTGCGCGGCCTCGCGCTGGATCAGCGCGGTGTCGAGCCGCGCGTGGGCAAACGAATCGGAGCGGACCACCTGGCGCAAAAAGGCGACATTGGTGGATGGGCCGACGATGTGCGTTTGCGCCAGCGCCGCATCCAGCCGGGCCAGCGCCTGTTCGCGCGTGTCGCCGTGCACGATCAGCTTGGCGATCATCGAGTCGTAATAGGGGCTGATGGTGTCGCCCTGGCGCACCCCGTCGTCCACCCGCACCGGCGCGCGCTCGAAAGCGGCGTGCGCCGGCTTGCGGTAGACCGACAGCGTGCCGGTGGCGGGCAGGAAATTGCGCTCGGGGTTTTCGGCGCAGATGCGCGCCTCGATGGCGTGACCGATCAGCGGGATCTGCGCCTGCGACAGGGGCAGCGGCTCGCCGCAGGCCACGCGCAGCTGCCACTCCACCAGGTCCAGACCGGTGATGGCCTCGGTGACCGGGTGCTCCACCTGCAGGCGGGTGTTCATCTCCATGAAGTAAAAGCGCATCGACTCGGGCTGGTCGTAGGCGTCTTGCTCTACGATGAATTCCACCGTGCCAGCGCCCACATAGTCCACCGCCCGGGCGGCGGCGACCGCCGCCTCGCCCATGCGCTGGCGCAGCGCAGGGCTCAGGCCCGGCGCGGGCGCCTCTTCAAGCACCTTCTGGTGGCGCCGCTGCACCGAGCAGTCGCGCTCGTGCAAATAGACCACCTGGCCGTGCGTGTCGCCAAAGACCTGGATCTCGATGTGGCGCGGCCGCTGCACGTATTTTTCGATCAGCACCGCGTCGCTGCCAAAACTGTTGCGCGCCTCGCGCTGGCAAGAGGCCAGGGCGGCGGCAAAGTCCTCGCTGCGCTCGACCACGCGCATGCCCTTGCCACCGCCGCCGGCGCTGGCCTTGATCAGCGCCGGGTAGCCGATGCGGTCGGCCTCGCGCTGCAAGAGCGCGGGGTCTTGATCGGCCTCGTGGTAGCCCGGCACCAGGGGCACACCGGCGCGCGCCATCAGTTGCTTGGACTCGGCCTTCAGACCCATGGCGCGGATGCTGTGCGGGCGCGGGCCAATAAAGACCAGGCCCGCATCGGCGCAGGCCTGGGCAAAGTCCTCGTTTTCGGACAAGAAGCCATAGCCCGGGTGCACCGCCTGCGCACCGGTGGCGCGCGCGGCCTCGATGATGCGCTGCCACTGCAAATAGCTCTCGCGCGGGGGCGCTGCGCCAATGTGCACCGCCTCGTCGCAGGCCTGCACATGGGCGGCGCGGGCGTCGGCGTCGGAATACACCGCCACCGTGCGCACCCCCAGGCGGCGCGCCGTGGCCGCCACTCGGCAGGCGATTTCGCCGCGATTGGCGATCAGGATTTTGTCAAACATGGAAGCTTCCTTGTGTTCAGGGCGCGCGCCAGACCACCTGGTCGTCGACGGCATACAACTGGCAACGCACCCCGGTGCGGGCCTGGCAAAACCCGAGCGCTTTGCCCACCGCCCAGTCGCCCGTGGCATAGCCCGATTGACCGCTGGGCCCGATGGCAAACGCGCGAGGTTTGGCACTGCTCAAAAAACGGCGATAGAGGTCACGGCCCGAAGGGCCCACGCCAGGCAGTCGCTCCACATCGTCAAGCGACGCGAACCCACTGGGCGGGGGCACGGGCGGCAAGGCCGGCTGGGTCAAGCCCGCGCGTGCCAGAAACGCATCCACCAAGGGGATCCAGCGGTCCATGTCGCGGGCAAAGCCCAGGTGCCCATCGCCGCTGATGGGCCCCAGCTGGGCCCACTCGGCCTGCCCCCCACCTGCGGTGTAGGCCTGGTGCCAGCGACGCGGATGCTCGGCCCCCCAGTACAGATCGTTTTCCCAGTAGAGCCACAGCATGGGCACCCGCGCCTTGGCGGCATGGGCTTGCCAGTACTGCGCGGTCTGCACCACGCCACAGGGCTGGCCCGGGCGCTCTTTGGGGTTGCCCCCGGTGCCGCCCGAAAAATTGATGCCGCCCTGCAGACCTGCCGGGGCCCGCATGACCGTGGCCACACTGGTCAGGCCCCCCACCGAGATGCCGGCCACCCACCAACGCTGCGCGTCCAGATCGGGCTGGCCGCGCGCCCATTCGATGGCGGCCAGCACCTGCTCGGACGCCGCCTGGCTCATGGGGCCGATCTGCGGCTGGCCGCAGCCGCCGTTGCTCTCGGGGTCAAAGCTGTCGGTCTGCGCCTGGCCGTAGCCCACGCGCGTGGGCACGATCACCGCCAGGCCCTTGCCCGCAAAGTAGCGGGCCTGTTGCTCAAAGCGGATGCGGGGCGGTTGCGCCCGCTCGGCGGCCGTGCCCGCACGGCCATGGTTGAGCACCAGCACCGGAAACGGCCCCGTGCCGGATGGCCGAAACACCGTGAGCGGGATGCGGCGCTGCTCGCGCCGGCCGTACAGGTCTTGAACCGTCACGTCGATCTCGTGCACCGACTCGCGCAAGTCCTTGGCCAGCACCGGTGCCGGCGCGGCGGCGGGCGCTGGCGTGGGCTGTGCCAGCGCCATCGACCCGGCCAGCGCCAGGGTCCACAGGCCAAGCCAGCGCAGCCGCATGGCGGGTCTCAAGCGGCCTGCCAGCGCGCCGGGCGCTTGTCCAGAAAGGCCGTCAGGCCCTCCTGCGCTTCGGGGGTGGCGCGCAGGCCGGCAATGCGCTGCGCGGTGTCCTCGATCACGGCCGCATCCAGCGGGCGCTCGACGGCGCGGATCAGGTCCTTGGCCGCCGCCTGCGCCAGCGGGCCGCCCTGCAAGAGCGCCTGCACCAGGGCCGCAACCGCGTCGTCCAGGGCCTCGGGCTCGACCACCTCGTGCACCAGGCCCAGGGCCAGGGCGCGCTGGGCGTCGATGCGCTCGGCGGTCTGGAAATAGCGGTAGCTCTGGCGTGCGCCAATGGCCCGCACCACATAGGGGCTGATGGCCGCCGGGATGATGCCAAAGCGCACCTCGGAGGTGGCAAACACCGCGCGGCTGGAGGCCACCGCCATGTCGCAAGCCGCCGTCAGGCCGGTGCCGCCCCCCAGGGCCGCGCCCTGCACCCGCGCAATGGTGGGTTTGCGCATCTCGGCCAGCACCTGCAGCATGCGCGCCAGCGCGCGGGCATCGCGCAGGTTCTCGTCGGGGCCGTTTTGCGCGGCACGCTTCATCCAGTTCAGGTCGGCGCCCGCCGAAAAACTTTTGCCGCGACCGGCCAGCACCACCACCCGCACCTGCGGGTCCTGGTCAAGCGCCTGGCAGGCGGCGGTCAGCTCGGCAATCAGCACCTCGTCAAAGGCGTTGTGCACATCGGGACGGTTCATCCAGACCGTGGCCACCGGGCCCTGGTGCTGGATCTCAAGCGAAGCGTACATGGGGCGTTCTCTTACATGCGGAAGAGACCAAAACGGGTCTCGGGAATCGGGGCATTGCGCGCGGCCGACAGGCCCAGCGCCAGCACGCGGCGGGTGTCCGCCGGATCGATCACGCCATCGTCCCACAAGCGAGCGCTGGCGTAATAGGGATGACCCTGGGCCTCGTACTGCGCGCGGATGGGTTGCTTGAAGGCGTCTTCCTCGCTGGCGCTCCAGGCGCCGCCGCGGGCCTCGATGCCGTCGCGCTTGACGGTGGCCAGCACACTGGCCGCCTGCTCGCCGCCCATGACGCTGATGCGCGCGTTGGGCCACATCCACAAAAAGCGCGGCGAGAAGGCGCGCCCGCACATGCCGTAATTGCCCGCGCCAAAGCTGCCGCCAATGATGACGGTGAACTTGGGCACGGCCGCGGTGGCCACTGCAGTCACCATCTTGGCGCCGTTGCGCGCAATGCCCTCGTTCTCGTACTTGCGGCCGACCATGAAGCCGGTGATGTTCTGCAGGAACACCAGCGGTGTCTTGCGCTGGCAGCACAGCTCGATGAAGTGCGCCCCCTTGAGCGCCGACTCCGAGAACAGGATGCCGTTGTTGGCGATGATGCCCACCGGCATGCCCTCGATGCGCGCAAAGCCGCAAACCAAGGTGGTGCCAAAGCGCGCCTTGAACTCGTCGAAGTCGCTGTCGTCGACGATGCGGGCAATGATCTCGCGCACATCAAAGGGCTTGCGGGTGTCGGTCGGGATCACGCCGTACAGCTCGCGCGGGTCGTGGCGCGGCGCTTTCGCGGCGGCCAGGCCCGTGTCCTCGGGCTTGCGGTGGTTGAGGTTGCGCACCGCCGCACGCGCCAACGCCAACGCATGCAGATCGTTCTGCGCCAGGTGATCGGCCACGCCCGAGAGGCGGGTGTGCACATCGCCGCCGCCCAGGTCCTCGGCGCTGACCACCTCGCCGGTGGCGGCCTTGACCAGCGGCGGGCCGCCCAGAAAGATGGTGCCCTGGTTGCGCACGATGATGGTCTCGTCGCTCATGGCGGGCACATAGGCGCCGCCTGCGGTGCAGCTGCCCATGACCACCGCGATCTGCGCAATGCCCTGCGCGCTCATATTGGCCTGGTTGTAGAAGATGCGGCCAAAGTGGTCACGGTCGGGAAAGACCTCGTCCTGATTGGGCAGGTTGGCGCCGCCCGAGTCGACCAGGTAGATGCAGGGCAGGTGGTTCTGCTGCGCGATTTCCTGTGCCCGCAAATGCTTTTTCACGGTGAGCGGGAAGTAGGTGCCGCCCTTGACGGTGGCGTCGTTGCAGACCACCATGCAGTCGACCCCGCTCACGCGGCCAATGCCGGCGATCAGGCCGGCGCAGGGCGCGTCGTTGTCGTACAGGTTCAGGGCCGCCAGCGGGGCCAGCTCCAGAAAGGGCGAGCCCGGATCGAGCAGGTTCATCACCCGCTCACGCGGCAGCAGCTTGCCGCGCGCGGTGTGCTTGGCCCGGGCCGCCTCGCCCCCGCCTTGCGCGATGCGCTCGAGGTGCAGGCGCAAGTCATCGACCAGCGCCTGCATGGCTTGCGCGTTGGCCTGAAAGTCGGCCGCGCGGGGGTTCAGTTGGGTGGACAGCACGGGCATGAACAGCATCCTCGAAAACCGCCATTTTGATTGACGTTTACGTAAACGTCAATCGGGTTTTCGCGGGCCCATGCCCGGGGCTGATCAGGCCGCGTGCGGGGCCAGGTGCACCGGTTGCGAGATGCGCCGGGGCGTGCCCGAGACCAGCTGCTGCGCCACCAAATCGGCGGTCACCGCCGACAAGGTCCAGCCCAAGTGGCCGTGGCCGGTGTTGTAGAACACATTGGCGTGACGGCCCTGCCCCACACGCGGCATCAGGTCGGGCATCATGGGGCGCAGACCGGCCCATGGCACCACCTGGCGCGTGCTGACACCCGGGAAGCACTGGTTGACCCAGTCGATCAGGGGGCGGATGCGGTCGGCGCGGATGTCGCGGTTGACGCCGTTGAACTCGGCGGTACCGGCCACGCGGAAGCGGTCCACGCCCAGGCGGCTGGTCACCAGCTTGGTCTCGTCGTCGAGCAGGCTGACGGTGGGCGCGGCGGCCTGGCTGGCCGCGTCGAGCAGGTTGACGGTGATCGAGTAGCCCTTGACCGGGTACACATTGACCCGGTCGCCCAGCTGGGCGGCCAGGTCGCGGCTGGCCACACCGGCACAGACCACCACACGGTCAAAGTGCAGGGTCTGGGCGGTATCGCCCTCGCCCCACTGGATCTGCACGCGCGCGCCGTCGCTGCGCACCTGCTGCACCTCTTGACCATGCAAAAAGCGCACGCCCCGGCGCTCGCAGGCAGCGGCCAGGCCCACGGTGAATTTGTGGATGTCGCCGGTCGAATCGCTCTCGGTGAAATAGCCGCCGTAGTACTGACCCGCCAGGGTCGGCTCGATGGCGCGCATTTCCTCGGGCGTGACGGCGCGGCGCGGCAGCCCGCCCTTGGCCAGCATCTGGCTCACCCGGCCCGCGTGCTCGAAGCCGGCGCGGTCGCGGTAGATGTGCAGAATGCCCTCGCGGCGCAGGTCAAAGTCCACGCCCTCTTCTTCGGCCCAGGCAAACAGGTGCTCGCGGGCGGCAATCGCCAGGCGGGCGGTGGCCACGGTGTTGCGCTCGTAGTGCGGGATGCTGGCAATGAACTCGGCAAACCAGCTGATCTTGTGCCAGCTCGGGCGTGGATTGACCAGCAGGGGCGCGTCGCTGCGCAGCATCCACTTGAGGCCCTTGAGCAGGGTGGACCAGTGGGTCCAGACCTCGGCGTTCGAGGCCGACAGCTGGCCGCCGTTGGCAAACGAGGTTTCCATGGCGGCGTAGCGGTGGCGCTCGAGCACGGTCACGCGCAGGCCGCGACGGGCCAGGGCGTAGGCGGTGGTGACACCGGTGATGCCGCCGCCGATGACGGCAACGTGGGGGGCTTGGGACAGGCTCATGGCAGGCTCCTTGTGCGACAGATCGGGCAGCGCTGCGGCACCATGCCAGCGGCGCGCCCCCTCTGTCTGGAACCTGAGAGATTCACCGGCGTGGTGCCGGCTTGCTCCTTCGGTGGACCGGGTGTCGACGCCGGTCGCTCTTCAGAGTGTGTGCAGTGCATCGGTCCTGGGGCCTGAGAGATTCCGGGGCGGTTGCTCCTTCGGCGCTGCCAGCCCTGTGGGCCGGTCAGACTCTCCCGATGCACACGTCTATCCTAACGCATCCCGGGCCCCCCACCGAATGGGCGGGGTCTGGGCCGGGATTGGCCGCCTTACTGAGGCTGCAGGTTCATGGCGCGCGCAATCGCGCGGTAACGGGCGGTGTTGTCGTTGTAGACCTTGTCCATGGCCGACAGGGCTTGCGGGCGCGGCACGATCATGGCCTGGGCTTCGAGTGCGCTGCGGATGGCCGGGTCATTGGCGACCTCGCTCAGGGCCTTGTGCAGGGCGGCCACCACCGGCTCGGGGGTGTTGCGCGGCACGAAATAGCCCGACCAGGTGTCGAACACAAAACCCTTGAGCGCCTTGCTGTCGTTGAGCGGGGGCACCTTGGGGAACAGCGCCTGGCGGTCCGACGAGAGCACCCCCACGGCCTTGATCTTGCCCTCTTCGACCATCTGCACCACCCCCTTGCCATAGGGCGTCATGAAGACATCGACCAGGCCGGCCAGCAGGTCCTGCTGGGCCGGCGCGCCGCCCTTGTAGGGCACGTGCGTCATGGCCACGCCCGTGCTCTTGGCCATGTGCTCGCCCATCAGGTGGTACATCGAGCCCGGCCCGACGCTGGCGTAGGTGAGCGGCTTGCCGGCGGCGGCGGACTTGCGGGCGAAGTCGATCAGCTCGTCGCCGTTGTTGGCCGGCAGGTCCTTGCGGCCGAGCATGACCATGGGGTTGACCGAGATCATCTGCACCAGGCGGAAGTCCTCGCTCTTGTACTTGATGGCCGCGTTGCTCAGCGGCGCCAGGATCAGCTCATTGGGCGAGCCCTGGAAAATGATGTGGCCATCGGCCGGGGCCGACAACACCTTTTGCGCCGCGATGCCGCCACTGGCGCCGCCCAGGTTCTCGACGATCACCGTCTGCCCCAGGTGCTTGGACAAGGTGTTCGAGATCGTGCGGGCGATCACATCCGACAGGCCCCCGGCCGGGTACGGCACCATCAGGGTCACGGGCTTGCTGGGAAAGCCCTGGGCCAGCGCAGCGCCGCTCAGACACAGGCCTGCAATGAGTTGGGTGCTGCGGCGCAGCCACTGTCGACGGTTGGGGGTCATGGGGGTCTCCTCGGATGTTGGGTATCGGTATGGGCTCATGCTATGCCCCTGAATTTTCAAAGTCCAATGCATTGTTTGACATCAACCCATAACTTTGAGATTATCAATCATGACCCTTGTCCAGCTCCAGCATTTCGTGGCCCTGGCGCGTGCCGGCTCCTTTGTCAAAGCCAGCGCGCTGGTGCATGTGACGCAGCCGGCGCTCAGCCGCAGCATCGCGGGCCTGGAGGACGAGCTGGGGCAACGCCTGTTTGACCGCCTGGGCCGGCGCATCGAACTCACCCCCTTTGGGCACGACACCCTGCGCCGTGCGCAGTTCCTGATCGAGGACGCCCGCGAGTTGCGCAACAGCGGGCGCCAGCTGGCCAGTGGTGCGCGCGGGCGCATCCGGCTGGGCCTGAGCTCGGGGCCGGGCGCGCTGCTGACCACCGGGCTGCTCACGCACATGGCCAAGGAATTTCCGGCCTTTCACATCGAGATCTCGCGCGGGCACACCGAAACCCTGGTGCAACTGCTGCGCGAGCGCTCGCTCGACGCGATGGTGGTCGATGTGCGCTCGCTCAAGCCCTCGCCCGATCTGCAGGTGCTGGACGTGATGGAGATCGAGGCCGCCTTCATGTGCCGCCCGGGGCACCCGCTGGCGCGGCGCAAAAAGGTCGAGATGGCGCAGCTGCAGGCCTATCCCATGGCCTCGACACCGCTGTCCGACGAGGTGGCGCGCATGCTGGTCGAGCAATACGGCGAGTCGGCGCATCCGCAAGAAATGGTGACGCTGTGCAGCGACGAGATCGCGCACCTGATCGAGGTGGTGCTGCAGTCCGACGCGCTCTTGCTGGCGGTGCGCGCCTGCGCCCCGCAGCTGCTGGCGCTGCCCCTGCAGCCCACCATGAAAGCGCGAGCGCGCTACGGCATGGTCACGGTCGCGGGCCGGGCGCAGTCGGTGTTCCTGCCCGAGATCCGGCGCCAGGTGGCGCGCATTCTGGGCGCCACGGCCGCTCCCTGAGGCACGGCGTCAGCCCAAGCCAAGCGCGGCGCGCAATTCGTCCATGTGGCCAAACACCCGGGCTGCCCCGGTCTGGCGCATGACCTCGTCCTGGCCCAGGGTGGCGTAGGCCCAGACGGTGGCGCCGGCGCGCACGCCCGCCTCCGCGCCCACCGGGGTGTCCTCCACCACCAGGCATTGCGCAGGCGCGACCTGCAGGTGCGCCGCGGCGGCCAGGTAGACATCGGGATGGGGCTTGCTGCGCGGCATCTCGTGACCGCTGAAGATGCGGCCTTCAAAAAAGGACAGCAGGCCCACCTTGTCGAGCATGATCTCGACCTTGTGCCGATCGGCACCCGAGGCCACCGCAATGCGGCCCCCCAGGCGCGCATGCAGGCCAGCCACCAGCGCATGGATGCCCTCGATGGCCTGCACCTCTTGCAGCAGGCGCACATTGCGCTGGGCCATGAAATCGGCCAGCCAGGCCTCGCTGAAAGGGCGGCCGGTGTGGGCCTCGATCAGCGCGCGCTTGGAGCGCACCGTGTGGCCGATGAACTCGCGGGCGCACGCCTCCTGGCTCATCGACCAGCCAATGGCCTCGAGCATGTCGCGCAACACCCCGTTGGTGATGGGTTCGCTGTCGACCAGCACGCCATCGCAATCAAACAACACCGCGTCAAAGTTCATGCGCCCGATGATACGCGGGCGCCGCGCCTCAGGTCGGCAGCACCGGCCAGGCAGCGCGCAGGCTGTCGCTGAGCCAATCGGCCGACAGGCCCAGCACCACCAGCCCCGCCCCGCCCGGCGCCAGCGACGCCAGCAGCAACAGGCCATCGCGTGCCATCAGGCTCAGGCCCAGCATCAACAGGCTGAGCGCGGGCAACATGTTGCCAAAGGGAATGGGCAAAAAAATCACAAGCGCCATGCACCACACCCACAGCGCCCAGGGCCAGCGCCAGACGGGCGCCAGCAAGGCCTGGTAGCGCGGCCGCAACCAGCGCGCGCGCAGCAGGTGCAAGCGCGCCAGCCAGCGCAGGCTGCGCGGCACGATGGCGGCGGGCAGCGGCATGCGGGCCAGGCGCTGCAGGCCCGGCAAGGTCTCGCGTTGGCGCGCCCAGGCCAGGGCCCAGGCGGCAATGACCAGGCTCATCAAGGCCCCCAGGCCGCCCACGGGCAGCAGGGTCACCAGGGCCAGCACCAGCAGCACCGCCGCCATGCTGGCGTCGCCGTGGGCGGCCAGCAGCTGCTCGATCCGCCAGGCCTGCGCTGGCCCCAGGTGGCCGGCCAGTTGCTGGCGCCGCTGCTCGTGCTGGGCATGGCGCGCCATGCGCCGGGCCATGCCCCAGGCTTGGGGACAGCGCGGGCGGCTCATGCGCGCACCGTCCGCACCGACTTGCGCCGGTGTTGCCAGAGGTGCACGCCCAAGGCCGCCCCCCACAGCACGATCTGGCCCAGCAACCAGCCCAGGGCAATGGCCCAGCCGATCAGGCCCAACCAGGTCTGCGCCGAGGGGCTCCAGACGCTCAGCCATTGCGTCAGATCGCGCACCAGGGCCAGCATGGCATCGAGCCCTTCACGCGGCCACCACAGGGTGACCCAGGCCGGCCACGGAAAGGGGTCTGGCCAGGCGGCGGACAGGCCCTGGGCCGGCCACAGGCCCAGCAAGAAGGACGCCACCTCCCAGCTGACCCAGGCCACCAAGGTCCAGAGCAGCGCCAGCACGGCCGTCAGGGCCCACCAAAGCGTCGACATGTCCGGTTCTCCAATTCAGGCGTTTGATGGCGCCGATTGTGGCCAGCCCGGCGGCCTGGCCCAACCCCACAGGGCTTAAGGCTTAGCCGGGGCGGACAAATCGTCCCCGTCCACATAGAACCAGTGGCCTTGTTCGCGCACAAAGCGGCTGCGCTCGTGCTGGCGCACCGCCCGGCCGCCCAGGCGAAAGCGGGCCACAAACTCCACCTCGGCCCGGTCCTCGGCCAGGGGCCGGTGCGCGCGCACCTCCAGGCCCAGCCAGCGGGCGGGGTCCAGGGTCAGGGGCTCGGCGGGGCGGGTGCTGGCGTGCCAGCTGCGCTGCAGGTGGTCGACCCGGCCCAGCACAAAGGCGCTGTAGCGCGAGCGCATCAAGGCCTCGGCGTCGGCGGCGGGCTCGCCCTGGTGGATGGGCTCGCAGCAGGCGGCGTAAGCCCGTGCGCGCCCGCGCGCGTCGCGCCGGCCGCAAGGGCAATGGGGGTCGTTCATGCGCGCGGTGGATGGGGGTCAGGATGGGGCGTCAAGCGCGTTTGCGCGCCGCGCTCTCGGCCTGGTGCTGCGCCAGGGTCACGCGCGGCGCATCGGCGGCCTTCCAGGCGGCAAAGCCACCGTCGATGTGCGCCACATTGCGCATGCCCATGTCCTGCAAGGTCTTGGTCGCCAGGGCGCTGCGCCAGCCGGCGCCGCAAAACAGGATGAACTCGCGGCCTTCGTCGGCAAACACCGGCTTGAAGTAGGGCGAGTCGGGGTCGACCCAGAACTCGAGCATGCCGCGCGGGGCCAGCAGCGCGCCGGGCAGCGTGCCCTCGCGCTCGAGCTCGCGCACATCGCGGATGTCCACGATCTGCACCGCCGGGTCCTGCAGGCGCGCGCGCACCTGCTCGACGCTGTAGGTGGTGACCTGCGCCATGGCCTCGTCGACGAGCTGGCGAAATCCTTTGGTGATGGGCATGGGGGTCTCCTCAGAGCTGGCGCGAGATGATGATTTTTTGCACGTCGCTGGTGCCTTCGTAGATTTGGCAGACGCGCACGTCGCGGTAAATCCGCTCGACCGGGAAGTCGCTCACCACACCATAGCCGCCCAGGGTCTGGATGGCCGCGCTGCACACGCGCTCGGCCACCTCGCTGGCAAAGAGCTTGGCCATGGCGGCCTCGCGCAGGCAGGGCCGGCCGGCGTCGCGCAAGCTGGCGGCGTGCCAGATCAGCTGGCGGGCGGCCTCGAGCTGGGTGGCGCACTCGGCCAGGCGAAAGCTCACGGCCTGGTGGTGGATGATGGCGGTGCCAAAACTCTGGCGCTCCTTGGCGTAGGCAATCGCCACATCGAGCGCGCTGCGCGCCATGCCCACGCTTTGCGCGCCAATGCCGATGCGGCCGCCCTCGAGCGCCGACAGCGCAATCTTGTAGCCCTCGCCCTCTTGCCCGATGCGGTGGTCCACCGGCACGCGGCACTGGTCGAAGTTGATCTGCGCGGTGTCGCTGCTGTGCTGGCCCAGCTTGTCCTCCAGGCGCGCGACCTGGTAGCCCGGCGTCTGGGTGGGCACCAGAAACGCGCTCAGGCCTTTCTTGCCGGCCTGGCGGTCGGTGACCGCGATCACGATGGCCACGTCGCCATGCTTGCCGCTGGTGATGAACTGCTTGACGCCGTTGATCACATAGTGGTCGCCCTCGCGCGTGGCGGTGGTGCGCAGCGCCGACGCGTCCGAGCCCACATGCGGCTCGGTCAGGCAGAAGGCGCCCAGCAACTGGCCTTGCGCCAGCGGGGTCAGCCAGGTCTGTTGCTGCGCGGCGTTGCCGTACATCATCAAGATGGCGTTGACCGGGCAGTTGGTCACGCTGATGG
>JACCDY010791819.1_pt1 | contig 21349 bp, 18 predicted proteins | sample 7446391 | NCBI WGS metagenome assembly JACCDY01 (sample SAMN15323451, study PRJNA562643) | freshwater metagenome | isolation source: river surface water | place: USA:Blue River Watershed | collected 2017-08-18 | reverse complement strand
CTAAATACGCCTGTTGAGCTAAATACGCCTGTTGAGCTAAATACGCCCATCAACATGGCTATCAAAATCTTTAACGAGTACATTTCAGCTAGAAAGGTGAGAGTCGCCGTTTATGACAAAGATGAAGCTGAGCGTAAGATTGCGTTTGATGCGAAACTTGCAAACCTCGCCGTAGAACACCACACGTCATTTAACGAACAGGCGAAATCCTTCTTAGCTATGCATGAAGCAGAATTAGCAACCCTCGGCGATCTACCAGAGACTGAGGAAGACAAAATTCGTTATAACCTTAACGTTGCGCTTCTCAAACGTAAATATCGAGCACGGATGAACGCGCACAATGCACAGTGCCAATCAACATTGCATCAACAGAAAACTGCTATGCTTGTAGAATTTAAGGCGAACGAAGATGAGATTTTGTCCGCACAACATGAATTAGGAGAGGTGTTTTATGATAATGCATTTAATGCGTGGAAATCTATCGTGGAAAGTATTGTCGACATCGGTAATCTGTCGGATATTTGGGAACGTAAAGTAAATAAAGCGGTGACTAAATGAAAAGTGAATATAATTTATTTTTTATACAACTCTTATACAACTCTTATATAACTCTTATACAACTCTTATACATCTATAAAAATGAATACGCATCAAGTTACAACGCAAGCTATACAAACTACGCCAACTAATGCACAAGCCGATAAAATTTTAAACGATTACATTTCAGATAGGAAAGCTAGAGTTGCTGTTTATGATAAAGATGAACAAGAACGAAAAAACGCATTTAACGAAAAAATAGAGAAACTTGATGAAAATAATCGATCGATAATCGCAGAGTTCGAAAAGCTATTTTTAGCAAAGCATGAAGAGGAGTTGCTCGCACTATGTATACCTGATTCTGAAGAAGATAAAATACGTCATAACCTTAAAGTAGTGTTATGTAAACGTAAATATGAAGCTCAGCGTAAAGAACGCGAGTCATTATGTACCGCGGTATTACAATCCACAGAATATGTAAAACAGAAAGCAGATATGCACGCAGCATTTAAATCCACTGAAGATGAGATTACAGCAGCACAAACTGAATTAGGGAGATCGATATACGAAAAAGCATTTAATGAATGGAAAGCCACAATTGAATGGAAAGATGAGGATTATAATGTAGCACGTAAACAATGGGAGAATTTAGTATTCGGGTTCTTTCTAAATACTAAAGAAGATAAGATGTTGTTAACTACTAATACTACTAATACGTTAATCGGACGTAGATGTTAAAACGCTAATAAATATTCTAGCATTATTATATCTAATTTTCTTTTTTGTAAGATTTTCGTTAAAAAACTCGTCTAAATTAGGAATCTATGAAAAACTAGGAAAATCTACGTAATCAAAATTTGATTTCATTATAAAACTAATATGCTTATAATATATTAACGCCAACTGTATAAAATGGACACTACTTTATCAAAAAAAAGTAATCTACAAAAACTTTTAGATGCTAAAGATGCAACTACATCTGATACTAGAGACATTCAGATCGACCAATTCGATGTTAACATCAAACCTAATGATTTGTTCCTAGTTGGCGATGCGTTGATTGATGAGAAAGGCTTGATTGGTCATCACATCGAAAGTGCTAATAACTTCTATGACAAGGGTATTAAACAAATTATCACAGAAGGTTTTGATATTCAAAAGGATATCATTAACCGTAGACAGGCTACTGATGAAGATAAACAGATCGAATATATCCATTGTGAAGTGAAATTTACAGATGTCACCATCCTTCCGCCAACTACGCTTAACTATTTTACCGGTAAGGAAGTTATGTTAATGCCACAGATGGCACTGCTCCGTGATAAAACCTACTCAGGACCGATGTTTATTAGTTGTAAAGTTAAAGCTACTGCATTCAAAAAGGATGGAACAACTATCGAACGCGAAGATACCGTTGATAACTTTCGCGCTGCAAAGGTGCCAGTTATCAAAAACAGTATTATGTGCAATACGTACGGCAAAACCAAAGAAGCCCTTATGCAAATGGGTGAAGACCCGACAGACCCGGGTGGTTACTTTATCGTTAAGTCAGAATGGGCAGTCGATTGTACCGAATCTACCACTTTCAATCAGGAAAAGGTTTATATTAACGAAGGATATGGTAAGTCCCGTGTTCGTCTAGATTATATTTCGAAGCCTGGTGATACTTACCAAAATTCAGATATGATCATTCTAGTTTTCAATCGCGATAATACGCTGACTGTGGAAATTTCGCGTGATAAGCTGATGAAGGTGGAAATTCCATTTTACCTGCTATTCCGCGCAATGGGTTGGTCCGACGATAAAGAAATGATGGACTGGATTGTCTTTGATTTCGAGTCGGAAGCTAATAAAGGCGTACTAAATCATATCACCGCAGCTATCGATGCAAAGTATGGTAAAGCTTATCATCGCGATGTATATGATCAGGATGAAGCGCTAAAAGCTATCGTTGATCTTGTTCCTAGAGAGAATTTCAAATATCTAGAGCTAGACGACCATCCGGAAAATTATGTTAATGCAGTTGCTGACATTCTTAGAATCTTCGATGCGTACTTTCTACCCCATATTGGGCTTAGTAGTAGCTCGAGGCATAGCAAACTTAAATTTTTAGCGCTGCTGATTCGTAAGCTACTACTAGTTTATCTACGTCACATTCCTGAAACGGATCGTGATAGTTATGTTATTAAGCGAGTCCATGCGGCTGGAGATAACTACGCAAAGACATTTAAGACACTATATAATCAGACAGTTGCCGTTCCTATTAAGAAGAATATGAACAAAGTCTTTAACGCGACCCCGTTTAGTCAAGTGAATCTTGCGAATCTAGTTAGATCGAGTATTTACGTTGATGATTTTGAGCGCCTGATTGTACAAACCATTATTTCGGGTAACAAGTCAAACCTAAAAATCAAACAACGAACCGTTACAAACAGATTCATGGCTCAACAGTTAAACAGAAAGAATCAGCTAAATATGTACGCAACTATGCGACAAGTATCCAGTACATCGGCAGATTCAGCTAAACAATCGGAACGAGCGCAGGAAATGCGTAGAGTTCACCCATCGGCACTTGGTTATATTTGTTTAGTCCACTCTCCACCGGAGGGTGAAAAGGTTGGTATTAACAAGCAACTCGCTATGTTTACTACAATCGCACCTTCAAGTTCAAGTGAGGTGCTTAAGAAGATCATCTCGGATGATCCGGATCTAATTCCTGAGGCGCTACCGACTCCACTAGAAATTTATCGCGGTGGTTATGCGCGAGTCTACGTAAATGGTACGCTATTGGGTTATGTCAAGAACTCTATTGCGATGGTTAACAAATATCGTAAGAAGCGTAGACATTTAGAAATCCACCCGTATACAACCGTATACTGGGATAACACGCAAGACGAAGTAAAGTTCTTCGTTGATGCCGGGCGGCTAACAAGACCGCTAATGATTGTTTACAATAACAAACGCGATGCCTCGCATGTCAAAACCGGCGAAAAGAAGTTCCAGCAAGGTATTGCTCTTACTCAACAAGATGTTCTCGATCTTTACTGTAAACGTAAAGGTCTGTACGATCTAGTACAAGAACAGAAGATCGAGTTTATCACGCCAGAGGAACAGCAAAACTGCTATCTATGTTCTTCATACGCGGAACTACTCGTTAGCCAACACGACCCGCTTAACGAATACACACATTGTGATATTCCGCAGGCTATTCTGGGTATTACGGCGCTAACGGCTCCGTTTGGTAACCACAATCAGGCACCAAGAGTTACATACCAAACCAGTCAGTCGAAGCAAACCTGTGGGTTTTATGCTGGAAACTGGCCATTCAGGATTGATAAAGAAACTTTCCTACAGTACATTAGTGAAATGCCGCTTATTAGAACGGCACTTAACAAATACATCTTCCCTAACGGTAATAACTGTATGGTCGCGATGATGATTTATTTGGGGTTATTGATTAGCTCCAGTCATGTCTAAATACATGGCTAGTCGGATATACTTTACATCCGGCGATGTTGTCAAATTGCGGGAAAATCCTAGAAACATAAAAATAATGTTATACTACCAAGTTATATACCGAAAGGGTATAATGGCGTTAGGGAAACTTAACGGTATGGTAAAAAGGTATAGCATAGGACAATCCGCATCCAAGCCTCTAAGGATTTAATAAATCTATGAGGAAGGTTCAACGACTTAACGGCAACAGGCATTTTATAATTTAAATTGCTCAAGATAAAGTCTAGCCCCGCCAGTAATGGTGAATTACCCTAGTCGGTAATTATTCGATGACACTTTTCGGAAATGGAAAGTCTAGAATGGTAGTTCGATAATCAAGAGGATTCGCTCGTCATCAGTAAAGCAGCCATAGAACGAGGGTTGTTCGATGGCTCGAAATTTACTTTCGAAAAAGCTGAGCTAGAACAGAAGGAAAAGCTCGGAAACCCAGATGTTACTAAAACAGAAAACATCAAATCTGCCAATTATGGTAAGCTCGTCGACGGCGTTGTAGAGAGAGGTTCTCGCATCGTTGAGGACGACGTACTTATCGGCAAGTATCTAACAGTGCCAAAGGGCACCGGTCGAGATGCTAAATCAGTATACGTTGATCGTAGCATTGTCTACCGCGATACTGAAGAAGCGATTGTACAAAACGTAATTGTCGATCGCAATGAAGACGCGATGCGCTTCGCAAAAGTAGGACTTAGAAAGGTTCGCCCGCTAGTTGTTGGTGATAAGCTTTGCTTACTACCTACAGCAGAAGTTCTGACAGAAAATGGATGGCAACTATTGAAAGATATTGATATTGCTACAACAAAAGTTGCTACGATGGATCCGGAATCTTTCGAGCTATCGTATGTTAATCCGATTAATAAGTATGAATTTGACTATAATTCAAAGAAAGATGGTAAGATGTATTATCTTAAAACGCAACAAATTCATACTATTTGCACACCGAAACACAAAAATTTTGTGAAACGTATGCGGCACAATTCATTTGAATTGATGGAAGCCGCCGATTGTTATGCTCGCAGACTCAAATTTAAGAAAAATTGCGAAAATAAATTTCCAGAAGCAACCACTGTTGTATTGAAAGATTCCGCCGGCGTTCAACATAGGTATCCGATGGATCCTTATCTTAAGCTACTTGGTATGTTCTTATCAGACGGATACACGAATGATAAGAACGGCATTGTATTAACAATGCGAAAGCAAAGAAAGCGGGATTATATTACAGCTCTAGAAAGAGCATTAGGCTTTACCTTTGTATATACTGCTGATGATCGTATTAGATGCGGTAAATTAGCAGCCATTGGTATTTTTGAAGAATTTAAGAGATTATCAGTTGGGTGTCTTAATAAATTTATTCCCAAATACGTATGGAAGTTAGGTCCTAACAACTGTAAAGCACTATTGGATGGTTTGATGAATGGCGATGGCTGCGTCAACAACAAAGGATCGTGGTCATATGCATCATCTAGCATTAAATTATGTAACGATGTACAAAGATTAGCTTTCCATTGTGGTTATACAGCAAATATTAGGTTCCATGAAAAAGCCGGCACCGTAAAAACCATTAGGGGTCGCAGTGTAGTATCTACCGTTGACAGTTATACGGTGAATATTATCTTTACTATTAACGAACCTATAATTAACTATGGAAAAAATAGAATTAACAATGAGGAAAAATGGATAGATTACAATGGTAAGGTCCATTGTATCGAAGTCCCGGATACTCATCTATTTTACTATCGTGAAAATATGCTTAGTCCGCCTGTTTGGACTGGAAATTCGTCCAGAGCCGGTCAAAAGGGAATTGCTGCTATGCTTCTACGTGAAGCAGACATGCCATTTACAAAATCAGGAATTAGACCTGATATTCTCTTTAATCCGCATGGAATGCCTAGTAGGATGACTTGTAGCCAATTGTTAGAATCACTAATCGGCAATATTTGCGCAATTAATGGTTCTCACTACGACGGTACAATTTTTAAAGATAACGATATCGAGTCCTACGCTGAAATGCTAGAACAATACGGAATGAATCGTTATGGATACGAAAGAATGATCAATGGAATTACGGGCGAATTCATTGATACGCTAATATTCTTCGGTCCCACATATTATCAGAGACTGCAAAAATTCGTTTCAGATGCAGAATATTCGGTTCGGCATGCGCTTACAGATGCGCTAACTGCCCAGCCATTGGATTTGCTTAATAAGTCCAAGTGCTACCTAATAACGGTAGTGCTAGTCTACATATGGTAGGCAACACATTCAAATTCAGGGGAACCCCTAAATTATATTGTTAAATTTGAATAAATTAACATTAGATATGTAAAAATGACAGAAGAAATATGGAAACCGATTCCTATTGAAAAATATGACGAATTATACGAAGTTTCAAATCTTGGAAAGATACGCAATAAAAAAGGTCAACTTATTAAACCATACAAAGCCGGCAAGTACTTAGTCATTGGATTAAGTGAACATCAAAATCTTTGTCGTTATATGGTTCATAGAGTAGTAGCGTGTGCATTTGTTGAAGATCCAACGGATGATCCAGCGAGAGATGTTGTAAATCACATAGATGGTGATAAATTCAACAACAAAGCTGATAATCTTGAATGGGTAACACAAAAAGAAAATGTTGCACATGCAAGGACCGTTTTAAAGCAACGAAAGACTACAAAGAAAGTTATTTCCATTGATGAAAACAATCAAGAAACAGAATATAATAGCGTTATTGAAGCAGCAACTCAAACACAAATTGCACGTCAACGTATTACAGCATGTGCTCGTGGACAACTAGCGCATATTGGTGGATTACGATGGAGATATAAAGATTCCACACACGGTGCTCATATATTTGACGAATCTACTATGACAGAAATAAAAGACTATCCAGGATACTTCATTAATGAAGCTGGTGATATCTATGGTAAAACAAAGAGTCAATTTCTGACAAAAAATATGTCTGATGGTTATCCAAAAGTTCTGCTATATAAAAAAGGAAAACCAAGTTCATATTACGTACATGTGTTAGTTGCAAAAACGTTTCTTCCAAACGTAGAAAATAAAAAAGTTGTAAATCACATTGATCACAACATAAAGAACTGTCATGTTTCTAATCTTGAATGGGTGACCCATTCAGAAAATTCAAATAAATACATACAATATAAGAAGTCATTAGTCCTAAAGGATCAATCGAAAGATGATGCTGGCTCTGTAGAAAATGCAGAGGTAGAGGTAGAATCTAATGACGAGGACAATCCTGAGCCAAGCTCCTAAAGACGTTATGGTTAGTCAATGGAGAAGGTGCAACGCATAGATGGATGTGGGCGTGAGGAATTTAACCAATTCCGCAGATCGCTTAAGGTATATGCTGTCTCTCTAGAGATAGAGTTTCAGTACTAGGAATGTATGATTCCATATAAATAATCATAACCCTGAGATTGAAAGTAAAACTTTCTGGTTTTACAGGTAGAACGGGACAAGCATCATTTGGAGGGCTGAGAATCGGTGAACTATTTGCCGAAAAGCAATATCTAATCATATTGCTAGTCTGCGATAAAGCAGGCAACACAATCAAATTCAGGGGACATCTCGTCCTGTTAAAAATGAAATAGTATTATAATATATACATCAATGACTGAATCGTGGTTACCAATTCCGGAAGAACCATTTAGTGATTTATACCAAATATCTAGTTTGGGAAGAATTAAAAGTGTTCGTACGGGAAAAATTCTACGACAAAAAACAACAAATGGGTATTTCACGATAAATTTACGTAATCCATTAAATGGCGATACACATACGATTGCTATACATCGAGTCATGTTAATGACCTTTGATCCGCGAGAAAATTATAAGGAGTTAGTCGTTAATCATAAAGATCATAACAAAACTAACAATAATTTGGAAAATCTGGAGTGGTGCACTCAGAAAGAAAACATACAACATTCTATTAAAAGTGGAAAAATAAAGACTAATGATAAATCAATCATTGGTGCTAAGGATAGCATTGATTACATATTTAGCAGTATTAAAGAAGCCGCTAATACTGTTGGTTGTCATGATAGAGCTATTGGTTTAGTTCTAGCTGGGAAAAATCCCACAGCCAAAGGATATGTATGGAGATATGTAAATCAAAATCCACTAAAAGTAGAATCTAACACAGAAGAAATGAGTGTTGTTGATGATTACCCAAATTATATGGTTACTAGGAGCGGTCAAGTTTACAATTGTAAAAATAAACGATTCCTAAAGCCAATACCTAATAAGAACGGATACGTGTATGTAACGTTATGCAAAGCGGGAAAGAAAAAAAATCGGTATGTGCATACACTGATAGCCGCTTGTTATATCGAAAATCCCGAAAATAAACCATTTGTTAATCACATTGATAGTAATAAACAAAATAACGCCGTTGATAATTTAGAATGGTGTACACAATCAGAAAATACTATACATTATTATAATAACAGAAACACAGCAGTCCGAAATGATGAATCGAAAGATCATCATGGCTCCGGGGAAAACTCGGAGGTAACGGAAGAATCTGCTGAATAGAGATAATCCTGAGCCAAGATCCTAAAGGCATTATGCAAGCCTATGGATAAGGTGCAACGACTAAATGGTTGTGGGTGAATAATGATAGCTTAGCAAGCTTGAATTTGCCTAAGATATAGTCTAGTCCCACCCGCAAGGGTGTTTTAGGAACATGCGCAGCTTAGTATCTGCGAGAAACCTAAAAGTTCTATGTATCATAAAAGATACATAAAATGGTAGTAACGGAAATGGAAAAAGACGTGCTCTGTGTTCACGGCGTGTCAAGATTCCTAAGAGAAAAGTTCTTCAATCACTCAGATGGATACACCGAGTATATTTGCCGTTGCGGAAGAGCAGCAACGGTTAATCACAAACAACAGATTTATAAGTGCAAATTCTGTAAAGATAATGCTGATATTACAGCAGTGCCGACGAGTTGGTCGTCGAAGCTCGCGATTCAGGAAATTCAATCGACGAATGTCGGTATTAGTAGAATCCCGAGACCGTTTACATATGAGGTCAATGATAATGAGGATCGCGAATTTAGTCGTATCGAAGATTACTCAGAAGATACATTAGCTAAACTTAACAGTCAGTTTGAGGAGATGATCGACGATAGTGGTGTGGCTATTGACAATGACTAGAAAGGCGGTTCCATTCGAACCCGCGAACAACGTGAGCAATACGCGGTTCCATTCACTACGTTTTCGAACCCTTTATTTTTTGAAAGAGAATTCCATGAGTTCGAAAAAATACGCGGCTCTTTTAAAAATTGAATTCTTTTTTATTTGTATTCTATCCTATATTGCTTTTCAAAAAACAAACCAAAGTATAAAATGGAGGCTGCATATCTGGAAACTCTCAAGACATACCTGGCGGCAACTACTGAATCAGGTGGATCTACAAATGCTAATGTCAAAGCTCCGGATGACTTGCATGCGCGCATTGATGCTACCAATGCCAAACTAGATAAGACCATTGAGGTGATTAACGGAAACTTTAGAAAGCTGACTGAAAAAATTAAAGCACTACAGACTTTAGTTGATAGTCTTCAAAAGACTATCGCCGATGATAAAGCCGCTAAAGATAAGGAACGGGCAGATCGTATGGCTGAAGATTTAGCTAATAAGCTTTCGATGGCGTAAATCTATATGATTCTTTTTTGTAGGTCCGAAAAAAGAAGTAATAAAATTGAAAAAATATAGCTACTATAATATCATACCATAGAAAACGCAACAATGGGCAATTCGGCAAGCTGGATCGTTGGTTCGTCTTCTTCGGGTGACAACCTTAATGCTACCGTAGCCCCCCCGGCGCCGCATCCGGATGCTAACGGAGAGGATTTCGAGATGCCCTTTAACGACGAATCCGCTCAGCCGGATGCTGATGTCGAGCATTCTAGTGAGCCCGAGATTGAGATTGAGATTGAACCCGAGATTGATGTCGAGCCAGAGATTGATGTCGAGCCCAAGATTGAGCCCGATTTCCAGGACCCCATTGAAGATTACATGCGGTTTATTTACGCAACTCAGCCCATCTCGGAGGATTCTATGTTGTCGACTTCGACTGGTGATTCTACGTCGTCTGACACTTATAGCGAACCAAGCTGCTACTCGTGCAGGACCGGCAAGCAGTCTTATGTCAAGAATTACAACGACGAGCTTACCATAATTGGCACAACTAGCATTGACGACGATCTGTTTATGCGCAATCCGCACGATCCTTCCAATCAGTTGTACGAGCGTGTCGCTCGCGACATCGAAAACCCTACGGACTTGGTTCGTATCCCGAACAGTCGTAGCAGATACGCCGGGAAGACTGTCAGGCTGAAGGGTGATCGCACTACTGTTTACTCACAGGAGCTCGCGATGACGGCTAAGACACCGTCCGAGGAGATCGAGAAGAATGTTAGCCTTTGCGGCATGTCTGAGTTTGATGAAAATTTTGAGATTAATCATGCTGGAACCCCGCGATACATCGACGGCAATACTCAGAACTCATGGCAGGATGTCATGCATCTGTTGATGGAGAACGCCGTTCAGATTCGTGTTTCTAAGAAGAGCAATCTCAAACAACTGCGATCTCCCACGTTTGAGTTTGACCTCCCAGTTACGTCTGAATGTTTGAAGATTTACGATGTGGGCAATGATATCGCGAGTCGTCTGCACGCTTCTGTTATCGCAAAGTACCCGAAGAACGTTACTCAGCGGTGCTGGTCTCGTTATGAAAATAACAATTTTTATTTGGAATCTCGCGTTCATCCTATTGATAAGCGACAGCTCAACACTGATGAGTTTATGTGGCGCGGTAAGCTCTACAACAAGCATAGCATCTATGCTAAGAACGATTCGTCGGACGACCGTTTCCCGACTTTCGACTTGATCGGTAAGTACGAGTTTATCGAAGTTCCTAAGGGGACTACGCAGATGAAGGCTAAGATGAAGGTTCGCTCACAGTGCAATGCTGGCAACTTCACCGTACAGCAGACTAAGGCTAGCTTTTACACCGGATCCCGGTTTGTTGGCTATAGCGAGGACTACAGTCCCTTTAGCAACGAATACTACAAGCGCTTTCTCGATAAGTTCGAGGGGCGTATCGAACATATCGAGTTTGATTTTGGAAACAATGTTTCCCTTAGTAGTATTGCTACTATGGGTATGCAGTACATTGAATCTAGCTACCCCGGTCGGATTCGTAAGTCTGGAATGCCATCGCTGTGTTCAATCCGGTACGCGTGGGAACAGAGACACCATTACACCGGTAGGTTCGAGGTACAAATTCGCCGGAAGTCCAGCAAGGAATGGGTGTCGCTCGGGGCTTTCGCCGGAAACACCGACCGTCTTCATGAGAAGCTTATTGATTTTGAAACGCCTGTCGTTGCTCAGTATGTGCGGGTGATCCCTCTTGAATACCGCGATTCGCCGAGCATGTCGATTAGGTTCTTTGGCACTGCGGCAGATGCTGACACTACTGCTGAGTCTAATGCAGTCGCTACGTATACCGTTAAGGTCCCAAAGCCAAACGATTACGAACTCAACTATTCGAACTGGCGGAAGAATGATTCATGGTTCCACCCAAAGGAAGACAGCCACCATGCTAAGCGTGTTCGGCGTAGGTCTGATGTAGTACGTATCGTAAAGTGTGGAAGTATGGATTTTGACTATTGATATTTATTAAGGCATCTAAAAAAAGAATCTAAAAAAAGAAATAGGGTTCGAAAAGCAACGCGTATTGTAGTGAATGGGATCCTCCCTTTCATGTCTTAAAAATATAAACTGAATCGCTAGCCGCTGACTTTTTATTAGCAACACGATCATAGAACCCGCTTATCTTTTTTTTGCTAAACGAATAGCCTACGAGTGTAGATTTAAACGATCCCTTATTTATAAAGTTAAATGGTTTATTAATAATCTTATTAATTTGAGAAGCTCGCTTTCCATACGTGCTAAATCGCAATTTAGCACTTTCCATATCTGCTACATCCTTATACCTATCTCTACTTAACAAAATAGTTTCGTCGGGTAAAGTGTCTGCGAGCCATATTGCGGCATAGTCATCCCGGTATTTCGCGTCGCCATACGCAACTACAAACCGAACTTTAGAATATTCGTCGGCAAGTTCTTTAAAAAATTTCTTATGTGCCTGTTTAACAGTATCGACCTTTAATTCTTTAAGTAATTCTTTTTCTTGATGATCATTTTCCGGGTCCTTAAATACAAAGTATAAGTTTTTATCGGGAAAATGCTTTACATTTAGCTTTACCATTTTCTTAATAGTATCTAAACGCTCTTTGATTGTTGCGTTCGATGCCGACTTCCCACTAGAGTATTCTAAGTATCTATATAAAAAGTTTGTCCCGTCGATTACAATATTATCGAATGACTTAACCATTTTAGGATCAATCTCTTTTAAAGTTGATTCATCGTCATATTCATCATAGTTTTGGTGTTTACCGCCTATAACACCAGCTAGCTCGACGGGATTTAATTCGACAGTTTTAACATTATCAGGGCGTTCAGTATCTTTTATTGGAATTGCTGAACCTAAAACCGCTCCACCCAAAACGCATGTCGTAGTTAGCGGATCTAGCTTAAACAGCAGACTCATCGCCATATAAATTACGATGACCGCAATTAAAATAATTAAGCAATCTTCCAGTTCCATTTTATATATTAATGTACGTATATTTTTATTGAGGCATTCTGCTACATGAAATCTATTAAAATTTATAAGTCCTGAGACCTATGAGATTAAGTTAGAAAACCAATTTTTGTCCGTTATAATATTTAGTAAGCTAGATAAATCTAACCTCATCTACATTTATTGTTACTGGTTATAAGGCGTACGCATCTGCGGTTACATCATCTGTGCTATGGGGCGAGGCTGTAATCCCATCTGCGGTTGTTGTAAATTATAAGGCGATTGCATCTGTGCTATGGGGCGAGGCTGTAATCCTATAGCACCCTGTACCCGTGCCCGGTTTTGTTGTTGCATTGCTGCTAACTGTGGATCTTGAGTCGGTGTATCACCTCCAAACATCGCCCCTAAAAAGCCGCCATTGACTACAATATAACCACCAACTACAAGAGCTACAATAATGATAATAGTCCACATACCACCTAAACTGGTAAAGATACTACCAATAGAATCAATAATTCCACCAGCCGCCGATCCGACAGCACCCACTACGTCGCTTACTGGATTTGATTGGGTTGCTTTAGATGCAGATTCTGCTTTATTTTTAATTTCTTGTACTGTAGCAATTTTATTTAGAGCCTTTAAACAATTTTCTTGTAGCACTTCCATAGATTGCTCCATAGTAATATCTTCTACGATATTGCTGTTACCATCGAGATAAAATTCTTGCGTTGCATTAAAGTTATTAATTATATTTTGAATAGTTTCCTGGGTGATTGCGGCTCTTACTTCGTTACGTATCTTCGTTTCATTCATGGAACTAGAGCTGCTTACAGCACCTAATAGCGCTACATTCTGCGCCTCTGACTGTTGTTTGATTGCATTCTCTACTGCTTGTTGTGTTGCAGATACATTTTGTATATCGGCGGAAAAACTCGTTGATAATTTCATACCTTGAACCATTCTAACATTTTTAACAACGTTATAATTGCCTTTAATTACTACTTGTTGATTAATAATAGTATTGCCAGAGCAATTTTGGATAGATCGCGATAAAGCATCCACTATGTTGGATGTGTAAACATCCATAGTTGTTTTGGACGAACTGCCACCCATTTTTATTGTAGTTTCTCAATAAGTATATATAATGAAAAATGAATAAATACATAAAATAAACTACACTATTTAAAAAAATATGGCACAGTTTAAAAAAACATATCAGGATACGCTGCGAGCTTTAAAAAAAGAACAGCAATCCAATGATACAGCGGAAGAAAAAGAACAAAATAAAACAGTAGCTTTATACGATCCTTATGAATCGTATATCTTTGATATTTCAAATGAAGACCTAGATCCGGTTGATACCATCCTTTTATATAAAAATAACTTTGCTAAACTCAAACATACGTATACATTCACTATGCCATCTGATGCTAAATATTTACGCAGACAATCAAATCCTTATTTAGACATTGAAGCAATACTCTATACGATGATTCCGGACGCTACTAATGTAGATGATGACTTTTTAACTGGTTATTATATAGCTAAATATCATTTAGATCTTCCTAAAATCATAACCAGCTATCACGCCGGCATCTCTAAAGATTCACTTACACAAGGTATATATTACGCAACGCTATCACAACAAACGGATTCACTCAAAAAAACAAAATGGCAAATGTTTGGGTGCGATGGAGTTATTACTAAAAAATACGAGGCACTTTACAAAAACGGTATTCTAAAACCATGTAATATCTACAATACAAATACATCTAATAGCATTAAAATCCAATTGAGTGAAGTCGTCGATCATGCAAGTATCGATTTATACACATGTGACGTACGGAGTGCATCAACTCTAGATGTTCTGAAACAACTACTACTTATCTTTGAGTTTCTTTCGATGAAATCTAGAGTAGTACTTAGATTACCCACTAATTGGCAACAATTTTATACATCGATGTCAACAACGCTACTATTTATAGTTGGACAGTTTAAAACAGTTAAAATCTTTAAAACTCCATGGGGTGTAATTCCTAAATACTATTTGATTCTACATGATATGAAAGAGCCAATGTCTAGCAAAAAAATAGCATCGTTGCTAACTTATATCACAGCGTTAAGTGCGAATGGCAATATCCCGTTAATTAGTAGTACTTATTATTCAGTCGATGAACAAGAGCTTCTTATGCAAAATATCAGCTTGGCATATATTAATATGATGTCTTATGATGTAGAAACTACTATAGAAGATGCAATCCAAACATGGACAAGCTTAATACAATAAGCCTCCAATAAAAAAGATGATTTCCATCTAAAAAAAGAAACCCTATATTGTATAACCGTATGACAGAATGAGAAATCATTCTGCCTATACAGGGATATAGGCAGGAATTAGTAATGATTCTTGGTTGAAACGGTTAATATTAACCTGGCAGTTACATCACCCAAATGTAACGCTAGTTGATATCGGCTAAATGTCTTATGGTCAATAGACCAGTCTATTGTATACGTCTCATACACTTATACATAGGTTGTTGGATGTTTGTCCGATAGTTTTATTTTTTGAAATTGCGTTGCTTTTCGGGATAACACTTACTCTCTTACAAAAAATAAAATATCATAGGCATGGGGTTTGTAAGGGAGAATCCATTACTTTTACTTCAGCTTCTTCAGAGTCTTTAGCGACTTCTTAGGCTCAGGTTCAGGCTCAGGTTCAGGCTCCTCCTCAGGCTCAGCTTCAGCGTCTTCCTCAGCGTCGTCGCCTTCAGCTTCATCTCCTTCAGCTTCGGCGTCTTCGGCGTCTTCCTCAACTTCGTCGCCTTCAGCTTCCGCGTCTTCAGTAGGCTCTACCTCGTCATCAGCATCGTCTGCCTTTGCAGCTTTAGCAGTCTTACCCTTCTTAGCACCGGGAGCACGCGGCTTCTTAGGCGTCTTTGGCATAGTGAGATCGCCATACGAACGAGCGTCACGATGGAATCCGCACGTTAGCCCATAATCTGACTCATTCTCAGTTACAACTTTAGCATTAACGAGAGCTTCGTGGTTGCCCATTTCAAGTAGACGAACAACAGCTTCAATCGCTGGCTGATTAATAGTCTTACGAGAAATCCAAAGTTGCTGGGCAAGGACATAGCCAACCAGCTTTAGATAGTCCGACAGATACTCACCCATAAACTTCATAACCGAGTTACGGTCAGGCAGATGAGCGCTCACTAGTTTAGAGAGATTCTCAGAAACACCGCGATCCTGAAGGTTAGAAACAAGGTCATGCATACGGTTAACCGTAGTCACAACACTTCTAGAAACATGGGATGTAATATCCTTAGTAACACCAGTATAAGTAAAGTTAGTAAAATCATCGCGATTCTTAACATTCTTGCCACCCGGCGACGAGAAGTAATCATCGACATACCGCATAACAACAAATCCAAGATAGTTCTTAGCATCGCGGGTAAAGGTGGTAATATTAACCTTCTTCTTTTCTTTGACTTCTTCCTTGACTTCTTCAGAAGCCTCAGCTGATTCATCATCGGGAGTATCATCAAGGGTAACCTCTACATCTTCCTCAGGCTCTTCCTCAGGCTCTTCGACTACAGGTTTAGTACCACGACGAATAGGAGCCTTCTTCTTTTTAGAAGCAGCAGCCGTTGAAGTATCAGACTTGCCGCTTTTAACGGGTGTCTTCTTCTTTCCACCAGAAACAACCTTGTCTTCCAGAAGAACAAAGTTCTTTGAAGGGAACGGGTTATAATCACCATCCTTACAAGCTTCGTTTTGCTGGATGTTGTTAATAACTTCTAGAATGTGCATATTAACAGCAGCAGCCCAATGATCTTGAGCTCCAGTCGCCGTTAGTTCATCAATAATTGTAACTAGACCGCGTTCAGCAGCAACTAGGAGCGCGGCGTCGTAACGCTGCTGCTCAGCCTTCTTCTTAGCGGCAGCCTCCGCATTCTTGGATGCATTCTTGGGATTAGCAACTTTCTTACCACCTTTAGCTGCAGGCTTAGCACTAGTTTTCGTAGGCGCAACTTTAGCGGCAACCTTAGGTTTCGCGGGGACCTTAGTAGTCTTAACGGGCTCGGCAACAACGGCAGCTTTCTTAGTAGTTTTGGTAGACATTTTTAAGTAGGTTTTAAGTAGGTTGTGAGGAGGTTTTTAAGTAGGTTGTAAGGAGATTATTTAATCTTTAATCGTATAAGTTCAACATAAAAATTCAATTTTCATGAAATGGAAAATCACCATTCAAACTTATTTTACTTTATTTTTTTGAACTCTTTTTTTCAAACCCGTCTACTTTATTTTTATGTTTCTGCTTTTTATTGGTTTTTATAGTTTTGAAGTAAATCTAAAAAACAAAAACAATAGAAAAAAATATATAAATGGAAATATATCAGAAAGAAACATAAAAAGAAATGATTGAAAGTAAAAAGGAAGGATTATCTATTTTTATAGAACCAACAAAATTAGTAGGTGATGTTGCAGTTGGAATCTGTTTTCCGCTTAACTGCAATGGATGTGCGTTTAACAGATTATGCGGCAATGCTGGTTGTCCTAACCAATGCTATCCAGTTGGTGCGGAAGAAGCCGCTTTGGGATATTCGCTAGTGCTTGCTGTTCGGCAAGCTTTGTGCGGCGATCCATTAGCAGTGGCTAAATCAAAGGTTGGCTCAGTTGAGGGAGTAGCTCATAATGGTATGATTGGTATTAATTGGAAAGTAAAAGGCACCGGATCCGCTATTCGCAAATCGATCGGTTTAGCAATTAAAGCATTGGATCCTGCTAGAGTGTTTCCAGCATATACCCGTTGTGTAAAACATTTAGGCGGATCACCTAGTAAAGAAACATTTGCATATATTGCAGATGTCGCGTCGAAATCAGTGAAGTCTAGCTTAACGGTTGGTATATTGGGAAATACCAAGGTTAACAAAGAAGGTCTTGACGCAATGCTCGAAGTACTCGCGAAAAAGCATGATCCTTCCGCCGTCAAAGGAACTAAAACAAAGCCATCAGAACATGTAGCTTGTGATCACCCTGAGCATACTGAAGTTAAAGTTGCAGGTTGGCAGTCTGCCGTTTTGGCTGATTACATCCGGTCGAAGGTTAGAGGTCTAGATCCTATGCTTTGTGATAAGCATTTGCTTCTTCCTATTAAATCGTCGCAGTGGGATACTTTAGCGGCTAAGCTAAAAAAGGGGGTTAAAGATTTTTCGCAAGCCAAATACGCTAAAGTCGGTGATGATTTACCCGCTGTCTTTGGATATCTAACTTTATCTAGTGGTCAATTATGTGTGTCGGATGTTAAATCAGCAGTTTCTAATAAGCTGTCGGCGAGTAGTATTGAGGCGGCAATTCTTAAGTCGCTATAGTTAAAATTCACTATGCTTTCAAAAAATGAAATATATAATTAAGATATACCAAGTAAAAGAATACCTTAATAAAATGGCACAGCTAGCTATTATATTTGATGGACTTGCGTCTTGCAAAGAGCTGCGTTCAGAAATTTTCGCGGTGTCCGAACAAGAATGGCTAAAATATTTCAATATGAAATACCGTAAACCTATCATGCAGGTGCCTGGATATTCAAGTACAGTTAATATTGCCGATGTTTTTGCGGCTTGCCGAGTAGTGCTACGTAGAGATAACTCAGAAACACCTTTTAATTATCTCGCTAGCCTTTCAGTAATGCCTTTTGTTAAGGCTTTTGCCGCAAATCAGCGGTCGCAGTTAGAAGAATCTTATTACTAAAAAATTAATTTTTTATGTGTTTATAATCTTTACACACTTTATCTCCGAAAAGAATGTCCATCGATATTTCTAATCTTGACAAGGTTGAGCTTCTTAAGAGGCTTTGGCAAAACCAGAAGACTACAGTGTCTTTCGCGGAATGTTGAATGGTGCGAACTTCAACAGCGTTGGCGCTTCTAATGCGGTAGTCAAATATATTGACTATTTTGATGGGCGGGCTATTAAGTCTGATTTGTCCGGAGACTCTGCATACCATCGGATGTATGATCGCGACGCGGGAGATGGTGTATTTGCCAAGATCGTAGCGAACATGTTGATTAAAAATCGCGTATATTATTGGATATGTTTTTTAATAATTTTTAAATTGGTCAGTAAAAAACATATCCAATAATATACGCGATTTTTAATCAACATGTCGCAATTTATGCAACCTATCCAGTATGCGCAGTCAATGCAGCAGTCGTACATACCAGTCACCCCTCAACCAGCAGGTCCCGGGTTTTTTTCCAGAAATAAGTTATGGATTGGAATATTAGTTGTATTGGTAATCGCGTACGTTGCGTATAGACAAGAAGTTAATGATTGGATTTCAAAGCAGTTTAACCCCGCCGTCCCTGTAGATACACCCACAGGTGGTGTAACATCTAAAGATAACCCTGCGGCTGGCACTGCCGGTACTTCTTCAACGCCCGCACCCCCGCCTGCGCCTGGTACGCCTGTAACACTCGCTTCGACAACTCATACCGTTACCAATAACGTAAAGGTAATCGAAGTATCGAAAAATTCTCCTGCGGTTGCCGTTACCGGTAGCGATGCTAACACTTTTCAAATTGGAGAGATTCGCGCTTACGGTGCAACTGGAAACCTCCTGACCGCTGCTGATTACTCATCTGCCGTATATACTGCATCTGGTAATGCAGGATACGCGCTTTCATATCCGGCGAGCAACGCCATTGATGGTAAGACTTATACTTTTACACATACACATGGTATTGAGAAGGTACACGCATTAACTTTAACACTTAAGATCCCACAAGTTATTACTAAAGTAGAGATCCTTAATAGACATAATTGCTGCCAATCGCGTCTTGCAGGCGCCGTGGTCAGTCTAAAGGATGCTAATAACAAAGTTATTAAGTCTCAAGTGTTGACCGCGGCTCAAACGCAGGTGGCTATTCTATAATTTGTAGACGACGCCATAATTTTTACAAATTTCACAAAAAATAAAATAAATCTATGATTCATAGATTCTTTGTATAGATTGTTGGCTAATGCTGAGTTCACCAATTTTTTGTTTTTCGGATGAATATCTTGCATATCGGGAATAATGTCGTTTCATAAAGTAGATAATAATGTTTTGGATAAAACTGATTACACTTGATGCAATATAAATCCAGTCATGTACGAATATGCCATATGATACATATAATACGTAGCTGAGGTTTTGAACGATCAACATCATAGTACTGATGTCATTAGCTTTTTTTGATTTATAAATGTCATATATCTGAGGTATCCTATACAGTAGCGATAGAACTAAGGCGCTAATGCCGATAATCTCTTGTATTAGATTACTGACGTTTATAGATTCTAAGCCGTAGCCGCGCCATTCGGACATTTTTAAAGAAAGGATTTTAAAGTATAGCGTTTTTACTTTATCGTTTATTTTCAAATTTTAAGAATCAAATTTAAAGAACTATCAAAGAACTATCAAAGAATTATCAAAGAACTATCAAAGAACATAAACATCCACATCCATAAAAGGCAGCAGCTCCTCATGTAGCACTTTAAGTACATCCTTCCAGTTAAGACCATCGAGCCCGCATCCTATCCGCGGGATAGCTATTTTTTTGATATCAAGTGATATACATACTTTAACTAAATCGCGTAAACTATTTTTTAGCGTTTCTATTGTTGGTTTTCCATAGTATTTTTCTTTGGTAATCAGATAAAATATATATCTAGATGCGGAAGATAAATACGCGACCTCGCCAATCTGCTTATTTTGAGCTATAAGTTCATCTACACACTTAAACCGTTTTTTAAATTGGACAGCGATGCCTTTACCCATATGTAGATCTCTACTAACACAATGGGCAATGCTTTCAGTAGAATCGAATAGATCGCCTTTAAGTTCGGTTAGCGTGAAATTTGAAGTAGCCATCTATGTAAATAATCGATATAATAATCTAAGCTTAAAATAACTATGGAAGAAATCCTATCTAAATTAGATGTATATACAAGACAATGGGCTTCAAATTTGACACTTGATGATATTGCTAAGTTACTACAATCTGTATATAAACTGCCGGGGTTGCTTGAGACGCTTAAGTATAATCCAGTGCAAAATATAACTATCCCAAATATAACTATACAAAGCATCGATGGCGTTGCTGCGAATATCGGCAAGGTTGGTGAAGTAAAATTTGCTGATATTTGCCGGGGCTTACCGTCTAACTATCAAGTTCAGGATACGTCGAAACAAGGAAAGAAGGGTGATTTTATTATTACATATTCAAATACTGGAACTGTAAAACGCTGTCTCGTTGATATCAAAAACTACTCGTCTACAGTTCCCAAAAAAGAGATTGATAAGTTCTATGAGGATCTGACGTTTGGTTCATATGATGCGGGGCTTATTATCTCTTACAAATCTAAATTTGTTGGAATTGCTGATCATGTGTATATTGAAGAGTCGTGTTTACCATCTGGTAAAATACCCGTGATGTATTTAGTAAGTAATGATGAAGAATTGGTTTTACAATCAATTGAGCTGATTATTGCGAAATCGATCATACAACAAGCGAAAGATATCAATATCGATCGCATCGAATCGTTAATCGAACACATCAATAGTGCATTAACTAATTCG
>JACCDY010532189.1_pt1 | contig 21353 bp, 16 predicted proteins | sample 7446391 | NCBI WGS metagenome assembly JACCDY01 (sample SAMN15323451, study PRJNA562643) | freshwater metagenome | isolation source: river surface water | place: USA:Blue River Watershed | collected 2017-08-18 | reverse complement strand
CTTGATGCTACCATCCTCACGCTGTACTTCTACAATGGCACGTGGCGGGTGTCATCCACGAAGGGATACGACATTGGAGACATCGAGATGGTCAAGGGGATGACCTTCATGGAGGCTATCAAAGATCTGATGCGCACAAAGTACCAAGCCTTTAGCCTTGATTCGCTTCATACGAGCCGCTCATACACCATCGCCCTTCGCCACTCGCAGTACCACATCTTCGATGAGACCAAGTACCATGAGGGCAAGAGCAAGTTCCCCACGAAGAAGAACGTGGACATGAACTCGTACATCATGGTCATGGCCATTGCCGACCTGACCTCGTGCACATTCAACACTCAACGGGTTGTCGGGCTACCGATGCAGAATCCACTGAACCTGCGCGATGCAAAGGTCCCATTGATCGTCGATTATGCCCGCCGCGCGTATGACAAGTATGAGCTGGCGTTCAAACGCCAGGAGTTCAAGTACAAGCCCCTATATGGGTATATCTTGCGATCGCGCAGCCGTAGCGTTCCAGACGAGTACTCCACTGTGTTTATCGAGAGTGAGCTCTTCAAGGTGGTGAAGAGTGGGCTGTATCGCGACAACGAGGCCTTGCGCAAGGGCGATCATCGGCAGTTGGTCGCAAACATGGCGGCCAACCATGAGCGTCTACACCAGTTCAAGGTGTTGTTCGAGCAGTTCATGCCGATGTTTGAATCGCTCGAGCGCAACCTGGACGATGTGGCCGCCGTCGTGTTGCGGCAGATTGCATCCGAGGAAGACGGCTCATGCGACATGATCAAGGATCTGTGTCAGCAGTTTAAGGATGTGCCTGACGCGACGCCTGGCATCATCAAGGATGCCATGTTCAGCAAGCGGAACATGCACTATCTGACGCGGTTGGTGTAAGCCACGGATGAGACATGCCCAATGTCTTTTTTTTTGTCTGTGGTGGGTTCGCCACTAATCGAACGACTTGCACTTGAGCAGATAGTCCTCCAGCCACTGAGGCATGGGCGCAAACTCCACATCCTTGGGGGACACAACCCACTTGTACGGCTTCTTGGTTATCTCATTTATCGATGGGGGCACCACCGCCTGCCTGTCGTTGTTGAGCAAGTCCCATCCGACGACGCGCCCGCGCAGACGGAACCGAGAGAACGAGTGTATCTTTTTGTTGTACCTGAAGTAGATGTGTATTCCCCCGCTTGGGCTCTGCACGATAGGCGTCTTGATCTCTGGGTACGCAGAGGATAGCTTCTTCCACACGGTCATCCCGTCGTTCTTCATGTCGATGTCCAGGATGGTGATCCCAGACGTGCGGCCGGTTAGTATCCCGATGTTCCTGTGCTGGAACACGAACAGGCGTTCTGGGGTCTTCTCCAGCTTGTTCCAGTTCTTTAGGATGGGACGCTTGCCCTGCAGGGGCATGGCCACGAACCCATATGCCGATAGTTCCGGCACAGACCTCAGATATGAGGAGTCCTCCGATTCTCCAGGCGCGCTCTTCTTGCTCATGGCTATATTGGATGGAACATAGTCGTGGCCCATCTATGCTCATTATGGGTTCTAATAATTATACATACGCTATAGGCAGTTTAGAGCATATATGGCATCAGTAGCTACAAAATTGAACAATCTATAAACTAATATACCAACCGCCCGAAGTTAGTGTATACGTGATCATGACCGAAGCAGCCCCGCATATCGATGAGAGCAGTCGCCTGGAGAACTCACCGTTCATGGCATCGTTTAATGCCAACCGGCAGCAGATGATCGATCTGTACACGTTCATGGCTCGGTACGCCATCGCACCGGAGGACGCCAAAACGAAGCCTAACTTCATATGCACCAACCCCGAGATGCCCGGCAAGTACAAGGTCCCGATCGACATGATTGGAGACCTGATGGGTTTGCTGAACATTTGCTACAAGGCTAAGATCCCTTACCAGTTCTCGGAGTGCCAGTATGCGAACACCCAGGAGGTCAGCAGCCTGTTCTTCGACTTCGTGTTCGAGACCAAGGAGCCGGTGGATGGGTTCGACAAGACACTTATCGGCATGTCCCGCAATGTGTTCACCATCTTGATGAAGTATCTCACGCTGGAGAAGGAGCGGACGACGCACCACATGATGTTTCTGAGAACGACCAATCCTGTGTACCCGACGGCGGCCAACAAGTACCGGTCCAAGTTCAGGGTGATCTACCCAAGCGTGATGGTGAACACGATGGTGAAGCTGTTTGTGTACCAGCGCGTGTACCACTCTAAGGAGATGCGCCGCATCTTCCAAGAGCGCATGAACTACGACGTTCGCGAGTGTCTACAGATGAAGCTTCGCAATGCGCCCGTGTCTATGGTAGGCGGCTTCGTGCTGGGGGAAGAGAACGAGCCAATGGTGCTTCACTCTGGGCTCACGATCAGTGTTTCGCGAGAAAACGGGTTTTGGTATGATGACAGTGGATATAGCGAGCCATCCACAACGATCGCCAACCCAGTGCACGAGCTGTCGGTGAACTACAACAACGTTGCGCCGACCGCCATTATCCACAAGCGCCATTACGAGCTCAACGGGGCAGGGAAGAAGAAGCTGGTGGAAGATCTGTCCAAGCTAAGAATGTTCTTCATGATGGCGTATGACGACTCGGTGAGGGACTACACCATGCTGGCCATCGACTATCCGGAGATTACGACCATTCATCAAGAGCTGGACATTATCAAGCAAGAGCGCTTCGACACGTGGGACAAATGGATGATAATCATCAAGTCCCTTGCGTCGTCCACCGTGCATCTGAAGAGCCTGGCTGTTATCTTCACGTTTGAGAGGGCCGGCAAGATCAAGGTCGACAATGACGGATCGCTGCGGCTGATGACATGGGATGACTTCACCGATGCGTGGAACAGCGCGCGCGCCGAGCACACTGCCAATTATGGATGTCCCAAATACTCATGGCGGTCCTTGCGCTACTGGGCCAACGAGGATGACTGCACTCAGATGCGGCAGTTTACCAGGAACCGCCTGATGCACATGATCACGCACAACGTGGCGCATTCGGCATACCAAGGACGCGTCATGCCTCTGCACTTCGCCTACTGCCTGGTCTTCATGTACGGGCACATGTACATAACAGAGAACAACAACACAGACCGACACATCTGGTACGAGTTCGTGTCCCCGTCCTCAAAGGATCGAGAGACCGGGCAGCTGTTCAAGTGGCGCCAGTTGGGCACAGAGCCAGATTCGCTGATCTGCAGCATGTCGGAGAGCCTACAGCCAGTCATGAACATGGTGCTTGCTCATATGAAAGCCTGGATTAATAAGGCGTACTCAGTGTGGGGAAAGGGCGATCCGCGGATCAGCTACGTCGAGCATCTGTGCAACGTGTACGACCGCCGTGTGATGGATCTGCTCAAGCCGATCACCAAGCGCGACATCGTCAAGGAGGCATGCACGCTGTTCAAGAACAACAGCTTCCTCAAGAAGCTGGACCTTATCCCGGACATTATCGGCGTGGGCAATGGCGTGGTGGAGTTTAATAGCAGCGAGAAGCGGCTGCTGAACTACTACCACACGTACCCGATCACCAAGTTCACGGACACCAACTACATCGAGTACGACGAGAGCAACCCGTACATCATCACCATGTACGAGGTTCTGCGATCGCTGTTCCCGCCGGAGGATACGGATGCCCTGGACTTCTTGCTGTACTTCTTCGCGACATCGCTTGATGGGTATGAGAAGGAAGCGTTGTTCATGATCATCTACGGCGGCGGCTCCAACGGCAAGTCCGTGCTGATGGAACTGTTCAAGCAGACTCTGGGCGAGACGTATACCCGCAAGCTTCCGCTGAGCTTCATCACCGAACAGGGGAGAACCAAGGCGTCCGGGCCGGACCCCGCGCTCATGGAGCTCAAGTATGCACGCATGGTCTACTATTCCGAGAGCGACAGGAACGAGAAGGTCAATGCGGCCAAGGTCAAGGAGCTCACCGGCGGAGAGACCATGTCCGGCCGCGCGCTGTTCAAGGGGCAGGAGAACTTCAAGGCCAACTGCAACCATATCGTCACCACGAACTACCGATTCATCATCGAGTCGAATGATCATGCGACATGGCGCCGGTTCCTCTGCTACCGGTTCAAGTACCGCTTCGCGGAGAACGACGACCCGAAGGACGCCTACGTCAAGCTCAAGAACCCAGAGCTGATTGATAAGGTGAAGAAGGACAAGCGCTACCACGAGGCGTTCCTGGCGATTCTGATGCACTATCACACGATGCTGTATCAGAAGTACAACGGGCGCATCCTCAAGGTCCCGAAGCCGTCCATCGACAAGGAGACCAAGGAGTATCGCATCCGTGAGGACATCTTCGAACGGTTCATCACGCAGCGCATCATCGTCGCAGACGGCCTCAAGCAGCCGATGGACGAGTTCGTGGAGAACTTCAGGAACACGTACACCAAGCAGGGCGGCGGAGACAAGCTGGTCATGGCGAAGGACGACATCATCCACAACTTCCGCAACTCAAGTATCGGCAAGTACATCAAGGAGATCGGCGTCGGCACGTACCAGATCGAGGACCTGCAGAGTCTGGACGCGAACGAGTACACCAATGACGACACCCCGCTGTTGGTCAAGCAGAGAGACCATAAGGGTCATTAGTCGGTGATGCGCGGGCGCGTATGCCTTTTTTTGATGATCCATTTTGACAGAGCTCATCGATAGTATACGCGCCCGCCAACCATGTCCAAGACTCCAGACGAAATCAAGTACCATATCCTCGGCGTGATCCATTCTCTGACCAAGAGCTACTGTCTCACCCTGGACGATATCGCGCACCACATGTGCTACGTAGAGTCCTTTGCTCCGGAAGACGTATGCCATGACTACGACAAGTACGTTCAGTCGTACGAGGAATGCGACATCGCCGATCTATCGACATACGCAGATGCGTCATCTGATTGCGCGCATGATGATTCTAACTCAGAATATCTATCAAGCAACAGCCAAGATGGATCACGCTGCAGCGATGCTCCTGACTCCAAAACACCTATCTATGTATCTTCACGTCGAGAGTTCTGTCAGGTGATGAGCAAGGGCATCAAGATCTGTCCTCAGTATGCATCCTGCGCCGATGATACATGCGACCGCTTCCATATCCACCCTGAGTTCCTATGCCCGCACGATCCGAAGGGGAGCTATTGCGATGATGAGGACTGCGACCTTATCGTCATCAAGCCGTGTCGGCGCGGCAAGCGCTGCAATGACATCAAGTGCTCCTTTCGACACTGATAAAAAAATGAATGCCATGCCTTTTTATGCTTACTTCTTGGCGGGCTTCTTCTTGGCGGCCGGCTTCTTGGCAACGGGCTTCTTCTTAGCGACGGGCTTCTTGGTGGCCGGACGCTTGGCAGCCGGCTTCTTAGCGGCCGGACGTTTCGCGACGGGTTTCTTGGCGGCGGGCTTCTTGGCCACGCGGCGCTTGGGCTTTCCTCCTGCGACTTCAACCATGGCGTATATGTATATCGGGCTGTTCTATATATCATAGGTGAACATTTCATGCAGTAATCAATATTAATTAATTGGCGATTCGCGCGATGTGCCAGCACTCATATGCCGCATCTGCCCTAATAAACCATACAAACGTGAGATTACACATTACCAATATACAATATCATGTCATTGCCCAAGCAATTGATTGAGTCCTTCGAGGCGATCCACAAGTCTCGTGTCGTGCGAGACAAGGACTATTCCGTGGATGCTCTGAATGAGTTTGCAGATGTTCTTAACAGTGCAATCCCATCGCCACCCCACGCGCTTGCTTATGCTGTTTATAGATTTAACCGGCATAAGTATCTCGCGGACAAGGATCGCTTCATGGTGGATATCACGGGATTCTGTCCATACGATGCCATGGTTCTGTGGACAGACTTCGGGCATATCTTGAAGCACTTCGGGCTTGAAGGAAAGATCTTTCTTGGATGGGACAAGCATGTGCACAAGTACCATGCGCATCCCCTCTCTAAGCACGTGCGGATCCCCAAGGCGCGTTCAATTCCTGTCCTTGATGAGTTCGAACTGGGGGCTGACTCGCTCACCCGTACCGCGTCTACCGAACCATTGGTTGGGTGCACCGAACGTCTAATAACCGAAGCGGAGGTGGCGGACAATCTTGCCAATCTGGACACATCTATGGACCTGCAATCCTATGGCACAAAAAGCAAGGCCACATTCCATAGCTGGTGCGATGCGGCTCACCGGAAGAGCACGATTCCAGATATCGACTATACTGAGCCCAAGGTAGCTGGCACAGAACCGTCGGAGCTGTCCATGGACAACGAGCTTAATCTTCAAGGGCATGATATCGCATTCCAGCGCATGTGCGCCGCGTTCAAACGATTTAGTTCCATCAATTGACAGGCGTCTCCACTTGCTTGATGCAGAACATCTTGTTGAAAGAGCTTGGCGCCGAGCTTTCGGCATTCTTTTTTATCGCATTGCACAGCTTCCACATGGCCACAGACCCAAAGCGCTTCTTCCGCGGAGACCCAACGATGTACTGTATACGATGGTCCGTGGCGATGATATCCCCCATAAGCACCAGCTTCTTGTAGTTGGGCTTGTTCGCGTCTTGATGCGACTGAAAGATTATGCTGGCTATCTTAGAGAGTTTCCGCTGATCGTCCTTGGAGAATCCCGCGGTGTCCTTCTTAATGTACGAGTTCACGATCTGCTCTGTGGTGAAGATCGTGATATGGGCGTTCGAACGCAGCTGTGGAGACAGGAGCGTTGTTGCCTGACACAACAGAATCGTGGTAAGGTGGTAGTGCCTGCCCTGATAGAACAGCTTCTTGGTTTCTTCCAGCGGCGCCCATTCCTTAGCAGTGGCCATGCAGTCGTCCACTATGAGAATGAGCGATGGGTTTATGTTGAAGTGGTTGACGACCGATCGCTGGATATCGGTCATCGGGAGCGACTGTAGTCTGCGCATATTGTTGTTGATGTATATGCGCATATGCTTGACCAGCTTCTTGTGATACTTCTCGCGGAGGGCATCGATATTGGCTTCCACATCGCTGGCATCCATCTTGGTCTGAATCTCGGCGCATCCATTGGAGAAGATCGCCTTGAGCTTGTGTATCTTCTCCCTGGCTTCGGCATCGGACACCATATCAAAGATTGGCTTCACTGTATTGATATCATGCACCTTCTGGTGCATAGACACGGCATTCTGCTGTCGCTGAAACACTCTTTGGATGAATGGCTTTGTCAGATCGTCGTACACACAGGAATCTGGGACGATGCTGTTGTAGTCGCCATTCATAGAGGCCGTTGGGCAAGCCACAAGTATGATAGGGATGGTATCTCTCAGCGTGTTCAGTATGTGTTGGGTCAGCGCAGACTTGCCCGACCCGGATGGCCCTATGATGAGAGTCAGGCGGTTGTGGAACAGATGTTTAGAATCGTCTACTCTGGGCACAGGCACTCCATTGCAATAAATGGTGGTCATTGCTATATTAGGATATACAAACCAAGTCTACTCGTATAAATATAACTCGATGCATATATTCGCATCCATTGTGCTGTTTATAATCATATGTGTGGTATGGGCAATAGGCGCGACCGCTGCCTTGACATGCGATGATCGGTCAATCGAGAATGCCATTATGCGCGAAGACCCATTGGCCGCATACCTATCCGAGTATAATCCCCTGGTCGACTACTACGCATCCGTGCCGATGACCATGTCGGACGTTGCATTCGTCGATAAGATGCTGCACCCGTGTATCATCCTGCCTCATCTGCACATGTCCAGGCTCATGCTGCTGAAGATATACTTCAAGAGAGCAGATATCAAACAGCGCCTAACCGAGTCTGAGTATGCCAGGGTACTGTCGCAAGCCAGTGCCGCGTATGAGCAGTACACAGCACATGTCATGGATCATCCAGACCGTGTGTTTGTGCCAGACATGTTTGGGTATCGAGATATCGTCAAGAAGGATGCATCAACCTATGCCGCAGATGTGCGAGCGATGAATGAGCGTTTCTATTTCGATGTAGCATCTTGAGTATATACCAATCATGTTTGAGGACTGCACCAGCGCCAAGTTTGTGGGCATACTGTTCCCGGATAGGTGGTCAGAGGAAGGCGCGTACATGAACTATCTGTTAGAAGACCTGTATCCGCACTTGCGCCATTGCGGGATTGACATATTGATGATGGACTCCAGCCCATCCTTCTCCAGCGACGGGTATCGCAGTAGGTATCCTTGGGTGAGCATACATTCCGACGAGCAATTATATGCGAGCATTAAGGATATCATTCACGAATGGGATGCTCCCTCATTGGTATTTGTCAATCGGGCCGGAGAGGTGCTGGATACGCATGGCAAGGATACCATCCTGAATATGTCCGTTATGTATGAGTCCAACAGCGTCGCCAAGACTATTCGATACTGTCTTGTGGGCGAGGAGTCAGCAACCGAGTAATGACCATATGTCTTTTTTTTTGATCATGCGGCAACGCCGATCATTGGCATGACAGGACATGCTACAGACGGGACATTCTCTGCCTCGATCTTCTGCATCGCCTGCTTAGCCTTGATGTACAACACAGTGATGTAGTCTTCCACAGACATCTCATCCCCCATGTTGAGATTACAGCCGCTGCAGCACAAGAAGATATTGTCCACCGAGCAATCGCCGCCTTGCGAGCGCGGGACGTCATGGCATCTGTGGCACTCGTTGTCCTTGATGTTGATCTGCTTGCGGCAGCACCCGCACTTGATCGTGATCAAGGAATTGTCATCATTAACCTGCTTGATGTAGTCAAACTTGGACTTCATGGTCTTGTGCTTCTCCGGGTTCTGTTTGCTCAGCTTAACTGTATACTCGCTGTCGATCATACGGCTCTGATCGGACACAGCAATCTCTGCGATTGTAGACGCCTTATCTGTAAGCTTGGTCAGAGCCTTCTTGACCGGCTCGTTGCGCTCCTCGATGGCGGCAACGACCGTCATCACTTCTTCCACATCAATCGCCTCGATATCCTTCGTGGTACCATGCTCAACGATTGGCACCACCTTAGCCGCGTGTCTCGCGATGCTGGCGATACTCTCCTCGACGGATGTATCGATACTGCCAATCTGTTTGAATGCCTGAAAGCTGGCATTCTCAATGAAACTGTGGCAATCGACGAACTGCTGAGAGGGCGTGCCGTACACCATCATGTCCAAGTACTTGTTGTAGCCAACCATGGATGTCATCTTGCGGTTCTTGTTGTTCTCCTCGCGATAGAACTGGCGGTCCTTCTCCTTGTCCTCAAGGTCCATCTGCTTGAGCGTCGCCTGCGACTCCACCTCCATCTGCTTCATCTTAATATCCATTCCTTTCAGTTCTTTGGCAAGCGCCTCATCGCGCAGTTTGAACTCCGCGGCTTGCTTCGCCTGGCGCTCCTCGCGCTCCTTCTGCTCCTTGGCCTGGCGCTCCTCGCGCTCCTTCTGCATCTGCACCTTCTGTTGCTTGAGCTTGAGCATCTCTGTCTGGTATGCGTCCATGGTTGGCGCGGGGACGAGGGCGGGGGTGGTGGCAGGCGAGGGCGCAGGTGTAGCTTTCTCTGTCTGTTTAAGTTTGAGTCCTGTGTACGTGGTGCCGTTCTTGCTGACACCTTGGATCGTCTTGAGGTGGGCATACAGCTTCATCTTGCCTGTGGTAGATCCATTGTTGAACTGCACGTAGGCTGCAACGATGTCGATGGTGGATGCGCGGAAGGTGGCGCCGAAGGCAAGGCACTGGGCGGTGAAGTCGATGACTGAAGTGGTCATGGTGGGAGGGTTGATTTGAGGTCTATACGGTCTCTGGTGTATATACTATAATACCGATCCCTCAATTTAGAAACTCTATAAATATCAACATCTATACGCCCTGTAGAAGTGTTTAAAATTGATGCACCGATTATATAGTATATGAATCACCTATGTCGCTTACCCTCGGTCCGATCTTCAACGCCCAGCATGGGAAGACGCGCGAATGGAGCATCGTCGTGAGCCTGTTCGATGCTGCCAGTCATAAGCTTGACATATCGGATGAGAGTAGTCCACCAGATGTCTTGGAAGGGTATCGCGCCGAGTACTATACCATATCTGGATACACTGGCATGAAGATGACCCAATCAGCGCCGACGGTAGTGCTGGTCGGCAAGAACCTTGGCAAGAAGAACCAAACCAACGTGCTTACTCAGGCGATCAAGGATTGCAGAAGTAAGTATGCCGCCAAACTGAAGGCCGGGTATACAGATGCCCAGACCACCGAGCCCGCGAGTTCTACATCCATGCCATTTCCGATGGCGGTTAAGACGTGGAAGGACCATGGAGACAAGCTGAAGTTTCCACTGTACATCCAGCCGAAGTTAGATGGCATCAGACTGCTTGCACGCTTAGAAAAAAAGGAAGTGATGCTCTATACGAGGCGCTTGCATAGCGTCTCTGGGTTCACTAAACTGAAGGATGAGCTGCTTCGCATGTTTGCGGCGTCGGGCCTTAAGTCGTTCGTAGTGGACGGCGAGCTCTACTGTCATGGCATGAATCTGCAAGTGATCAGCGGCATCGTGCGCAACGAATCCGCAAGCGAAGAAACGAAGGAACAGCTGCGCTACCATGTATTCGACTTCTTCGATCCGCAACAGCCGATGCTGGACTTCGATCGGCGGCACGCGCTGCTTCAGACGTTTCATGGATCCCTCAAGGCGGATATGATCATCTTGAATCCCACGGGGATCGCTCAGACGCCGACCTCCGCCGAAGACATGTACAATGACTATGTTCGCAATGGATACGAAGGCGTTATCTACAAGTCTAAGGACAAGCCATACGAGTTCGACTATAACAAGGAGAAACGCTCATCGTGGTATCTGAAGCGCAAGAAGCAGGAGGATGCGGAGTTTGCCATCATTGGCTATTCTAATGGCAAGGGTAAGGACAAGGACTGTATCGTGTTCCGGCTGCAAGGGCCCAACAATAAGACGTTCAACTGTGTGCCGAATGGCACATACGAATACAGAAGAGCATTATTTGCTCAGGCGCAAGAGTCCTTCAAGGATACGTTTGAGGGCAAGCTGGCGAAGGTGCTATATGACGATCTGAGCAAGGATGGCGTTCCCTTGCGCGGGCGCATCATCCAAATCGGCCGAGACTTGTCATTCGATTAGGGATGTGGCGTGGTATTTTTTTATGCGGATGCTTGCGGCGCCATCTTGCTGCAGTACATGCGCATCAACATTTCGAATGACGTTTGCGTGCTACAGAGCTGCGCCTTGACGCTGATATACATCAGTATCAGATAGAAGAACGCCAGAGTGATCACTATGACATACATCCATTCGGTAGTCAGTTGGAAAGATTTCTTATCGTGGTAGGTCTCTCTGTCGGCAGATCGCAGTATGTTGATCTTGGGCTGGCTCCCCACCGGATGCCCATCAGAAAAGATCGATCCCGGCATAACATCGAAGGGCTCTGCCTCTTTAGTAATGCGATCTGCAGATGTGGGCTCAACTGCATTAGTTTCGTGCTTAACCCCATTGATCACTTGTCCTATGGGAGGTTCTACTGTCCTATCTTTGGTCGTCATACGCATGTACATATTGGATGATGGGGCCGGCCTGGTGGTAAACACAATGTCGTCTGTGTAGTTGTCGATATCATACGGATCCGTCCAGTCAGAAAACATGGTGGTATATGTTAGGGAGAACAAAGTGTCATGCATGGGTTTATTATCCGTCGATGTCGCCGTCGATGTTGTCCTCCATGTCATCGGCATCCATGTCGTACCCATCAAATATATCCATATCATCATCCTCCTGCACAACCTCTATCGAGTCGGCAACCATCGTTAGATCTATGTCCTTGCCTATCGGCATGGCCTTGAGCTTGGCGAAGTTGAACTCCTTGTATCGCTGGTCTTGAGCAACTATCTTCTTGAGGACGAACTCCACGACCTGGCGAGTGGCATCATCGCCAGTGGACATTATATCGAATGCTGTAGTAAATAGATCCAACAATAGTTGGTCCGCATTGGTATGCGTTGGATACTGTGGTAGCTTGGTGAGCTTTCCATGCGGCTTCTCTGTTCTGTTGAGGAACAAGCGCTTAACAAGTTTAAAGAACTCCAGATCATGGTGCGTAGATACGCTTGTAGAGACATTCTTGGCGAATGTGTAATAGGCGTAGAACATGCAGACGTATGATTGTATAACCTCCAATGCTCTTGGCTTATCCCCGAACATGCCAAGCTTACTCATCGAGTCGTAATTGAGCAAGTGATTCAGGTTGGATGCGACCGATTCCAACTTTATCATATCTGGCTTTGGCTCTGCCGCATGTTCCTCCGCATGTACGAATGGTGAGGAGTACAAGATAATCTTCTTGGCGCCGCTTAGTATGCTCTCTGTTATGTTGGCTCTATGATCGGCGTATGTGGCTTCATACTTTTTGTAGTATGCGCTGTCCATGCTGTCTATCTTGCTCTTGGTTATCCCACACTTGGAGCAGGCATCGTTATCAAATGTATGAGCATCTTTCACTGGGCATGAGAGAGTGTATAGCTCAAAGCATGCATCCTTGAGTCTTTGCTCAGCCAGTCTGTCTTCGATATCATTGTTGCTCTTTGCACTGGCCTTGTCTATCGTGAGCTTACAGTAATCACACGTGTATATCTGCTTGTCATTGGCCTTGGTTATTCGCCACCGGTGCGCTCTGATGGGCGTGGTCGCACAGTATGCGATGTTGAATACCTTCAATCTGAAATCATACTCGCGGCCGTTCCGTGCCGGCAGGTGCCGTATAGGAGTTGCTCTCCGCAGCTTGACATATTCACTGTACTTCTTCTGATATGTTTCTACAAACTCGCTCAGCGCCGGCGCCTCTGTCGATATGTACTTATCTCCTATTGGTTGCAGTTTTGATAGCTCGACGATTGGTTTGTACGATTCCAGGAGGTACTGCTCTTGGTCCGTCTTGGCCTTGGCGCCAGGGTCAAATATGTTGATGTACAGTGCATGGGTCGATATGGGCTTGTCCGTTCTCTTCTTTGGGAACAGTTGGTTCATGTCTATGCCCATAACATCCACGGCATCTGCAGTTCTTCCCTGTCGCTCATACATGTGCATGGCGTAGTGGGTGATTGGGCTACTCCTTACATCCAGCAGTAGCTTATCCGCGGGCGATGTTGTCTTAAATATTACCGCATCGTTTGATATTGACTTATTCACGTACTTGAATGCTTCTATAAGAACAGTCTTTATCTTATCGTCGGTGATGCCTATCTGTTTGTAGGATGTCGTGCTCTTCAGTATGTTGAATGCCGTAAGTAGCTCATCCTTCAACGAGGCACCTCCAACCGCCACCTTCTTGAACAGTAAGGCCGGTTCGTTTGACTTGATCTTGTTGATGTTTATAGAAATAAGACATGCGCATGTGTAGACACTCGTGAGGTATCTAATAAGCGTATCCTGCTTGTCTTCATCGGTATAGTTGGCCCTCTGGACCATCCACATGACTTCATCCTTGATCTCGCCCTCGACCACGGTATACACAATTTTTGGGTTGATGGATATCGCATTCGTGTTCATGTATGTGCCAATCGTGGAGATGATGTTCATGTGGATCAGCGATACCGCGTGCGAACGCTCCTCTATCCCACTCGACTCGCCTAATGTCTTTATAGACGCCTGGATCACATCATCGGACTTCCCTAATTCCCCACTGCAGTACTTGCAGTAGTATGTGAATGACACTTCCGTATCCTCAAGGCCCGTGCGCTTCTGGTTGAGCATCTTGTACTTGTTGATGATCTTTTGCCGGATATGGTAAATCTGATTGGTGCTGTCGGCGGCATCCGCCAGAGTGGATATCGCATCATACATTTCTACGGTGTGCATGCATACCAATGGGTATTTGCATAACTTACATCGATACATCCCATCAGACTGTATCGATTGAAAATCTATGTATTGCTCTATCTGTTTGTATGCATCCGCCGTGCGCTCCGTGCCCAGAGACCTAACATGCTTTAGGTGCTCGCAGTTGTTCTCCAGGATGGCTGCCTGTGCGTCGATCTCCTTCTTGAGAAGAATGGATATCTCTTCCCGCTCCTGCTTGGGCAGCTTGTTCATGTCGAACCTATTGAACCGCACGAAGATAGACCGGCGGTCAGTGAAGTCGAAGAAGTATGGGTACTTGTCTCTGCATAGTTTCTCCGCCCTCGTGATCAGCAGCCGTTGGTAGTCTGCGTCCCGTATGTTTTGACGGACTCTGCGGTTCTGGGTCTTTACATAACTCAGATAGCGCATCCGCTCTGCCACTTCTGGCGCATCGAACCCAAACAGTATTATATGATCATACAGAATCTGGTTGGCGGTCATATTGAGAACTTCGTACATAGCCATCGTGTATGTGGGGTCGACATGGCGCTCCATGGTCTCATTCAGCTTAGATATAAATGCCTGGGCATTATATGGCTCTATACGTTCCAATACCATTGCTTTTGTATCTCGCATATCAGCAGCCTCCAACAGAGGCGTTATCTCCTCCATGAGCTTTACTCCAATCAATCTATTTATGGTGTTGAACAGCTCTGTGTTCTCGTACTGCAGAGGATCTATTATGTATACTCGCCCGATTGAAGTGTCCTTTGTGGAAACTCCGTATACCTTATCTATCGTAAGCGTGCTGGTGGCGTACTTGCTCGGCAGTTGTCCGTAGAACTTCTGTGGGAAGACAGAACTCGCCAAATGATTGATCAGCTTGTTAGGAAACGCCACGCCAAGCAGCCTGAACTTATCTCCTCTGGCCAATCCTACACGCTTCGCCTCGTTGCCTCTGAGCTGAATGGCGGGAGTATCCACTTGTGATGTTAGGGGTATGCCCACCGAACTATTTGTGGGCGCCACTACTGGAGTGGCGTATAGTAGCATCTTCTTTATGGAGACCAAGTGCATGGTGGATGCGTCGTATATGCGGAGCCGCTCATTGCCGACAAAGATGGATGTTGCTATGTCGGCGATGATATCCTTGCGGTATCCTTCCGGGCGCAGCAGTTCATCCAACACAGCGGTTATCTCAACTATCGACCCAAGAGACTCAGGTACCAACGCGCGCGAGACCGTCATTATTGAAAACTATATTGATTGCGAGAAATGACATTGGGATGTATGCAAACTGTGGTCGGCTTGGTTCTGATATACATAGAATGAATATAACACATCGGCATGGATTTGACTTTGCTAAACAACGACAACACGGTATTGACCCTCTTGGATGTGTGCGGGTCGTGCATCACGGATGTCATGTACAACTTCCTGTACGATCGTGCGATCGCCATGCATGAGAAGACTGGCATGGGGCTCTCAGAGGCGTACCGCCAGGCTGTGGCAGAGTATATCCAAGAAAGCAACACTCCCAAGTTCTACAGCGTGCTGCTGAACACGCTGCACCACTACGTCCGCATGAGCACCGTGTTCAACACGCTGTCTTACCCAGACTATATATCGCTGTACGCGGGCATGTTCGTGCCCCAGATGTACGCCAAGTCTCTGACCAACGAGCAGAAGTTGAATATCCTATCGATGGTTCTCGGCGAGACCGTGCGTGAGTTTGCAGATCGCATCAACAAGGAGTACATCCGCTGCATCATCGATGACCATCAGGATACTACCAATGTGGAAGTTCTGCAGGACTGTGTGCTGAAGATCATGCTCGCGCAAAGAAACGTCAACTATGATCGATTCATAGAGTCTCAGCAAGACGCGCAGACGGATGCGTCCAAAGAAGCGCCGCCAAGGAAGACCGTGATGCGAAAGGCTGCATCGGTACAGCTGACTAAACTCACCGATGCGTTCAAGCGGTCCATCGCCAAGAAGAACGCAGTGGAGAAGAAGAATGCAACTCTTCTGAAGAAGAACAAACAGCTTATCGCGCAGTTCAATGAGCTGAAGGCGATGTTGCTCAGTCAGATTGCCGTGCAGAAGGAACAGGCGGGCGTTATCGATGAACTAAAAAAGCGCCTGGCAAGTACTGTGGTTCCTGCAAGAAGTGTATCACCCCCAGTCGAAGTATCTACAGCAGAATCGCCCTCTGTCGAGACATACGGCGAGAACCAAGAGCTCACCTTGGACAGCGTGTTTGATGTGCAGTACCTTGATAACTAAGTCGCGGATGGCATCTCCTCTCCCACGTATAGCATCGGCGGCTGCTCCTCCGTTGGGGCATCTTCTTTTTTGTGCTTGTCCATCCTGTACTTGTGCTTGATGATAATGTTGTTCATGGCGAACGCTCCGGCCAGGACGATATAGGCCGTTATCATGTGCTGTGCGACTGCTGCAGGCTTATTCTTCTTGAACTTCTTGCCATACAGGAAATCTAATATCCAAAGCACCAGTAGTATAAGCACTGATAGTATGAATGGGTTATATACCATCGCCTTCAGCACTGGGCTCTCCCACACGTACTTGGCCATCGAGTGGGTGATCTTGCGTTTCGATATGAGTGAATCCGCACATCCGTCCATTGTGTGTTAGGTATCTATATAACACCATCTATTCACTCCATAAAATTGATTTATATAGATCAATATATACCAACCATGGATGCCACCAACGCCTCAGTTCAAACGTCTAAACCGGTTCGCTCCAGCGCGAGACAATCGCGGAGTCTCATCTCTGCGATGCTCTCTGGCAAGAACGATCTCAGTGTAGAACTGAAGAAACGGGTGATTGATCCATCCGCAGTCGAAACCTACATCAGCTCATTCGAGTCGATCGCGGTGCCCAAGAGCCGAGTCATTGCCAACGTCGCGAAGATGTTCTACAAGAGCGCGACCGGGCAAGATGTCAAGATGAAGGTGCTGGGCACCGATACGTCATCCATGTTCAACGAACAGGCGAAGTCGTGCAAGCTGGACAGTTCTTCGACCATAGTGTCTAAGAAGATCACCCAGATACCATCCGTGCCTCACATGGCCTCGCGGGCTGAGCTGACCATGCAAATAACAATGGCATTGCTGGCCGATCCGAACTGGCTATTACGCATTGGGCTGACCAAGCGCATCGACAATCCGACAGAACTGATGACACGTCTTAAGCCGGCCAAGGATGCACTTATGGACACTCCGTTCAGTCGAATGGACCAAGCCGCGTTTGATTACATAACCACCGAGCTGGTCAGAGTGAATCAGGAACCGATAGAGTATGTAGAACTGATCGACTTAGTCGACCTGGTGGCGGGCAGCAGCGCCCTGGACGAGACTTCGGATGAAGAATATCAAGGCGCTATATTCGAGCTTGCCAAGGACATCTACCGCGATGCTACAATGATATCACGATTCAAGCGCGAGTCTGGGTTCAAGCGGCTGTGCCCCAGTCCGATAGAGCTGAACCGTATTCTGTTCTTCAAGAAGCTTCTGCCGGCCATCGATACGTACTATATGACTGACAAGATGGATGGACTGCATGCGGTCCTGGTCATCGATGAGGTATTCAAGACGCACGGGCGCAAGAAGAACTGCATAGGGACCAACATATATGCCGTATCTGACAAGATATATGATGTTAGCTCTGGCGATATCAGACAGGCAAAGAACACGTTTGTTGAGCACACTGTCCTGGATGTAGAAATGATGGTGGATGCTGGCAGCAACATCACATTTCACTGCTTCGACATCATCGCTATGAAGTCGAGGCGCGTAGTCGGCCTGCCATTCCACAAACGGTTCGAACACTTCGGCGCCGCCGATGCGCTTCTCGACAAGTATGATCTTGGCGGCGTGAAGGAGTTCATCAAGCTGTCCAAGTCGGAGTACTGCGCTCAGATAACCGAGTTCTACAACAAGCCAAGACCGTACAAGATAGATGGTATCATCTTCACCCCCGCCGGAATGTTCTACAAGGATGCGGTCAAACTTCGCAAGAGTCGCTTCGACCGTGTACTCAACACTGGGTACACCGATACTATATCCTTCAAGTGGAAGCCATTGGAGCAGCTTACCATCGACTTCTATATCATGGACTACCCCAAGCAGAAGGGGCACTACGCGCTGTGCAGTGGTGTTGATATTGCGACATTCAATAAGCTGAAGATGTCATTCTTCGATGGGTACAAGGCGCCCGACTCCCCGAACGCGTTCCAGTACTTCCCCATACAGTTCGAGACATACGATGGCGAGTTCGAGTTTGTATGGAAGCCTTCGAGCGCGGATACTCAGGTCATCGCATCTGCTATTGGCGATGATGCATCCATCGTCGGCATGGTTGGAGAGTACCAACTGGCCGACCGCAATGGCATTCTTGCGAAGCCGCGCCTGCTGCGCCTGCGAACCGACCGAACAGGTGATATCGCCAGAGGAGAATACTATGGCAATGCACTTAGATACTCGGAGCTCATCTGGCACAGTATCAAGTATCCGTTGCTGATAGAGACCATGTGCGGGTCCGCCAGCAATGCATACTTTGCGGCTGATGATACCGATGGATGGTATCGCGCCAGTCGTGGGTTCAACTCATTCGTCAAGTCATACCTTATGGAGATGTACCTGCCGGCCGGACAGAACAGTCGACTGATGGACATCGCAGCCGGCAAGGGCCAAGATCTTGCCAGAACGATAGATCTTGGATACAGCGAAGTAGTAGCTTTGGACAAGGACACAGACGCGCTCACAGAACTGTTGGAGCGTAAGTACAATCTTCGGGTGAAGACCAAGCACAGTAGCGCTGCGGTGCATATCAAGAAGATCGATCTTGAGGATAGCGCTGCCGATACCATCAAGGCACTTAAGCTTGCCGGCGATTCTGCGGACAGTATGATGATCAACTTCGCGCTGCACTATATCTGCCATTCGGCACTCCCCAACAAGTCTGAGCCGCTTGTGGAGTTTGCCAAGCTGTGCCAGTTCTATCTGAAGCCGCGTGGGCGCGTGATGATCACGACATTCAATGGAGAAGATGTGTTTAACCGCCTTGCGACCGAGAACGAATGGAGCGTTTCTGAGAACAATCGTCTGAAGTACTCCATACGGAAGGGGTATGCATCCGACACACTGACGAACCTTGACCAAAGCATCGACGTGTTGCTTCCGTTCTCTGCGGGAGAGTACTACCAAGAGTTCCTTGTTAACTATGGGTATGTGCAGGCAGTGTTCGAGCAGCACGGCCTGGGATTGATAACGTCTGATTCATTCGAATCGTTGCTGAGGACATTCAGAAAGCAGAACATGCGCGGGTATCGCGAGATGACTGCCGGTGATAAGGAGTATGTCTCGCTGTACGGCTATATGATCTTCGAGAAGCTGGAGTAGCTGGAGTGGCTGGAGTAGCTGGAGTGGCTGGAGTGCTTTTTTTGGCATTGATCGCCATGCTGGGCCTATAAAATTGACATCCATGGTAAACTAATATAACAATGGATGCTGCTGGTCGCTGTCGTAAGTTCCTGTCCGAGACGGCCGTGGGCAAGTGGTACGACACGCCACGGTTCAAGAACTCCAGCGATGGATACCTTCATCCGGTATCTCCCAGCATGGTTCTGCTGCGGCTTGAAGGAACCAAGTATCGTCGGTTCTACTGGCTATACGACACGTCGGATGCTATACGGTTCAATGCATTCGTATCCGATGTTATACATGCTGAGCTGCACGAGATTATCATCGGCAAGCACTGTCGCCTGTTCTACGATATCGATCTCAAGCTGGATGCCGATCAGCAGGAGGAGCTGGCGGATCACTACGGACTGGAGCTGACCGAAGAGACCAAGCCATTCATGATGGACATCGTCGGGAAGAACATCGCCAAGATCTACGCGGAGGCCACGATACTGTCTCTGGAAGAGAGTGGCAATGACAGAGATGAAGATCTATCTGGGTTTGATTGGATGTTCTGCATGCGCAATCGTGCGTGTGGAGATGGGTTTAAGATCAGCATCCATATCATAACCAATCTGTTCATCCAACTGAACGCGTGCAAGGCGATCGCTGGAGATGTGAAGAACAACATACTGCGCGAGAACCTGGATCTACTACAGATCACCGATACGATATCGTACTACTTGGAATCTGCCATCGATGCGAATCAGTATCGCAGTAGAGGCTCCCTGGGAATGCCCACCGGCTGTAAACGCGTGGATGATACGTTCTATCAGAACCACATATACAAAGAGTACGGCATCCCGGGACAGAAGTACCTAATCACCATTCCAGACAAGTTCTCACTGAAGGACATCATCTTGGATGGGTTCAATCTTGCGGAAGCGGACTATGTGCCCCAGGCGCTTGACTCGGACTTCGCAAAGAACGCGCTCAAGCATGTCAGTAAGATATCTGACTACGATGCAAGGGCATTCGACATCAGGTCCAGCAGCATAGCTAAGTGCAGGATGTATGTCAAGCGGTATTCGCCAAGCTATTGTTCCATCTGTAAGCGGACGCATGACAACGACAACACGTTGATCATCATCTTCAACTCGTCCAGAAGGGTGGCTTCTTGGAAGTGCGCGCATGCCGATTCTATGATTCCTATCATCTTCTACCAGGAGGAAGATACCAAGTGCGACGACTCTGAGCTTGATGCCTTCGCGCGCAAGTTCAAGACGATCAATGGCGGGAGTAGGAGCATCTATCGTAAGCGCACAAGTGCGCCAGTAGTGTTGAACACACACTGTAGCGACGAGGAGATCAAGCGATATCATAACATAGAGGAATACGAGCACGAAGAAGAGCGCCTCTCGGACGAATCGGCTGTTAACATGCTGGATCCAGAAAGCCCGCAACCCTGCGATGTCGACACTGTTGATATTAGGCTGGAGGAGGATGTTGCGGATGTTGCCCATTCGAAGTCCGTGCTTGTTCATGATATCATATCATCCAGTACATGCGACAGCAGTACCGACACGATCAGTATCGAAGAGGTGGATGATGACGAATCGCCAGGGCAAGCAAAAAAGGACATACATGGCATAGATGATATACCGCCGGTGAGCAGCGTGGACATCGACTATTCTGCGATACCGTCTGACAGCGAGTCTGCCGACTCCGAAGACGACTACTGAGCAGATGCGGTGCGCTTGTTTTTTGCAAACTCCATGAATTCGTTCTTCAGAGACTTGTAGTTAGTGTGCTCTATAGAATCGTCGCGCACTCCATCTATCCTGAAATAGTGGCTGGCCGTTGCGTCGAATGTCTCATCACGAATGTTGCATTGCGGTATCCGCAGATACTCATTTCTTGGTTTAAGATGCTTGGTGGCGTCTGGGGGCATGAGCATTTCCAACATCAGCGCCCGATACTCCGGCATATTATCATGCCCATAGCAGTTAACAGACGGGTACCATATCTCTG
>JACCDY010249190.1_pt1 | contig 21359 bp, 17 predicted proteins | sample 7446391 | NCBI WGS metagenome assembly JACCDY01 (sample SAMN15323451, study PRJNA562643) | freshwater metagenome | isolation source: river surface water | place: USA:Blue River Watershed | collected 2017-08-18 | reverse complement strand
GATGTTTCTGGTGATACTAAAATTCGTGGTACTTTGACTGTTGGATCAACTGTAATACAGCCAAGTTATACTGTACCACAAGGTGGAATTATTATGTGGTCTGGATCATCTATTCCCTCTGGTTGGGCACTGTGTGATGGTAGTAATGGAACCCCAGATTTACGTGGTCGATTTATAGTTGGTGCTACACGTAATAGTAGTGGTTCAGATTATCCTTTAACAAAAGGGTCTGCAAATATGGGTGTTGATGCATGTGGTGTTACACTTGGAGTATATAGTGTAAATGCATCAGGTGGTGAAATAAACCATACATTGACTATTAATGAAATGCCTTCGCATAATCATAGTTATAGTGATTCAACAGTATCAAGAGAAGATGTGAATGGTTCTAATTTTGATAATCAAGGCATAAATAATGTATATGATAATACAAGAACAACAGGTGATAGAGGTGGAAATCAAGCACACAATAATATACCTCCATTCTATGCACTCGCATTTATAATGAAATTATAATAATCTTCATTTACTTTATTCAATCCCTCCTTCAACCCGTAATTTCCCACGAATAATCACATCACCTTCAATAACAAGTGGTCCACCAATCCATACATTACCCCCACATCGCATATCACCACGAATATCCATTAGCGCCTCTGGTGTTGATGTACCTACACCTATCTTTTCCGCATAAACATTACCATATACACGCAGATCCACAGCCGTTCCATATGTATTAGATAGTGTAGCCTCAGTCCCTGTTAACGTCATCGCCGTTCCTGGAGTATCAAATGCACGCACTGCATTCACACGAACCTCCCTCGTTGGCACATCAACTACCGTACCAAACTGTCCCACATCCGTTAGACCTGTTACAGATGTCTGTACATTCTGTAGTTCAACTATATTTAATACATATGGATTCGTACCCGACATTTCTAATATATATTATATGGTATTTATAATATTATCTTTAATTTCGCAATTGTAGATAATATTATTCCAGCGCTTCCCCCGTAAATTATACATCCTAAAATAATTGCCAGCCAGAATTAACAGGGAAATAGTATCATCATGCAATCTAATAGCGGTGGTCCATATTCACAATACAAACCATACGGATCATATGATACTGATGATGATGACGCTGATGACTCAGATACTAGTAGTGAATACAGTAGTAGCAGTGGCAGCACAACAGATGAAAGTGACATTGGTGAACCTTTCCAGAACTTCGTTAGCTTGCCACAACAGCAACAGCCTGTGACACCCGTAAACGGCGGTCTCGGATTTGTACCTCCTGATCCTGCAGCTATATATCGTATTGGTCCATCTTCTATGAGCACAGATACATCACGTGCAATGGAATCTTCCACAACACCTACCTCACGCTTCGATCTCAGTGGAGTAGCCCTGGAAAAAGAAGTAGAATCACGCTATAATCCAACACAGCTCAAAGTGGAGAGCCGAGACTCTACAGCAACTGTTATGTTCTCTAGTACAGATCGCGATACAACAGCATATCCACAACCCACGAATCTTCAATTGAATCTTCCACGTACTTATAAGAATGTTGTTAGTCTACAGATTACACAACTCAAATTACTGAGTGCCTTCCTCTATTTTCGTGATGCAAAATATAACACAGAATTCACCGTTTTTGAACAGGGACGCACAGATTTCGTTACACTAAGCGATAATATAATTACAGTGAAAATACGTGAAGGATCATATAATATCAATTCACTCATTACTGAACTCCATCAACAAATGAATAGGACCCCCATCTTCTTCTATTTTCCCAATGGATACGATGATTTTGCACGTATATTTCCTACTAGTGGTGATCTCTCTATTGGATTCAATCAACCAGGAGATTATTACTACAATTCTTTAACGGATACCTTCATACAATCTCCAAGTATGACATATATTGTTACACGGTATTTCCAGAGTCAATATGCAGGACTCTTTAGTTATACACCAGAACAGACTCTCAATGCATACTATTATCCTGTTCTCAAAGAAGTATTCTTGGATCCTGTCGCAATTCTTGATATAATTATTCCCACTATTTCAGGTATGACAGTAGCAGATATATATAAACATGTTGTATTTGAGTTTGAAGGTCTCAATGATAAAATAACACAACAACTTATCAAAGTTAATCAGGGAAATCTCGATGATTATCGTACACAGAATACATTTGCACATTCCCTCGTGAATTCATACAATTGGACATATGATACCTTCAATAATCGTATAACAGTTGCATCCACATCTCTCAATACATCTATTATAAGGTACATTAATAATATAACAACACAGTTTACGAATGATATTCTTACAACTCTTAGTGGTGGTATGACACTGGCAAATTATCAGGCAATGATTGTACAACGTAATCAGGATGCTGCTGTTTTAACTGATATGTATAATTATTTACAAACTGCTCTGGCAACTAATTTCGCTGTTAATTTTGGTAGTTATACTACAGATCAATTAGCAGACACATCTCATATTATATACATTCAGAATGCACAGGATGTTAGTGGAGTATTCAAACAATATTCACTCGATTATTTCAAACAGAAAGAAGCAGGTCAAGTCATAATACCTCCAAAAGATTTTGGTGCACGTCCTACACCTCCTACAAGACCCAAATGGAAACTAGATACACTTGCCGATGCAACTGTTGATTTCACAAATATTAATATGGGTATACGAAATAATCCATATGATTTTACTATGTCTAATCAGATTATCACTGATACATATGCAATAGATCCTACAACATATACGATTAATACAGGAAATCTCACACAAACTGTAAATATTGTTGCAGATGTACAACCAACTAAATATACAGTCTTCCAGTTTACATCGCCTGTGCGACAAACCATACAATTCGAAACACTTTCTCGACCACTCTTCTATCGTTATCCTGAATATAATTACAATTTTGGTGGATCTATTCCATATTTCTATAATAAATCTTTGTCATATGTAGATAATTCAGCTGCAGATATTACAGATATTTCATTAAATCCTGTTCCAATTATTCAAGACGGTAGTGGACATCCTTTAGAAAATATATTAACTGCGATTCAATTATCAACAACACGTACAAATACTGTCGAATATTATACATTTACTGCTCCAGATATATCCAATGTTCCCATAGATTCTAGTGGGGCTTTATATACTGCAACACTCACAATAAATGCGGTTAATGCTGAATTTGAATCTGCTGTCACTGCATATATATATCATGATCGTGCTGCTTTTATGGCAGATGCATCTGTTGAACGCACTGAGAATGCACTGCATTATAAATATACGTCAACTGCCGCTGCGATCAGTAATACACTAGAGATTCCTATAAGACTCCATACATTAGATCAGTATTATGTAATTTTCCGTAGTGTTTCTGAAACAATTCCTGATATACCATACAATATTTCATTGCAGATTAATACTATACAAATCCGTCCACAATATTTAATGGTAAATTTTGAAGGTGATCCTATACAGACTCCTTCATTCGCCTTCCAAAATCCATATGAATATTTGACACATTATGTGGATCTATCGCAAATAAACTACTATATAGCACGCACATATGATCCTGCATTCATTCGTCTTCCATTAGCATCTACTGCAGATTCTTCCATTACTCCTGATGATCAACTCTTCTCTCTTACATTTCCACCAGGATTGCAGCCTATTGGATATGATGCTAGTGGTGTATCAAATGATACTACGGATTATATATTTATTCCTGGAGATCCAAGTGGTGTCTTTACACCTGATAGAACGGTAGGCCTATTCTATGATCCCCTTACAACATATATATATCAATTTCCACAATCTAAATTATTAGCTCCAGATAATCAGAATCGTATTCCATATACACATAAGGGTTCTCCTGTAAAACGCGAATATAAAATTGTTCATTATCATGATACTCACTTTATGACATCTACTATTCCATTAACTGCCAACCTGACTGCAAATCTCCTGCATCGTCCTGACCTGCGTACTGTTTATGACCTGTCTGCTGCTGATTTAACTGCAACATATACATATACTGCTGACCCCAATTTCCCTGGCAAACAGACATTGCAACTCGGTCAAGGTGTTTGTGGTATTTCCTTCACTCCTACTGAAGGATGGTGGGATATGAAAGGATTCTCCTTCAAATCAGCTGATTATACTGAGGAAAGTCCAAACAATGATATTTCATATATTGGTATATATCCATTCCGTGCAGTATCACAGAAGAATGCTGCAACTGTTTTATTGGCTGATTCTATTGCTGTTCTAAATTATACAGATCGTACTGTATATTCTCCTTCTAATGCATGGGACAAAAATTATGGTACATATTATAATTTCAAATTAGCCAACGGATATACATATAACCGTCCTGATATCGTTGCAGATGGCCTCGCTGGCTTTACACAATATCCACAGCAGGAATCCATACGTTTAGAAGAAGATCTATATACAGCCATACCATTCAATGCAAGTGGAACAGTTACTACATTTCATATGCTTGCTGGCAGTCTTATTCCTCGTCCTGATATTAATCAGCCAGTAACCAGCACAAACTCTGCAGGAGCTTCCATCGTTATACCAGCAGCAGATACAAGTAGCGCAGTATGGCAATCACAATATAAAAATTCATTACCAATAGGTACACAGGTTCTCAATTATATAGATACAGTACAAATCTTCAAAGATGCACTCGCATTCTCTGAATATAATCCTGGTAAATATATTGGTGATCATCAATGGTCTCTGCGTTTTGTAGGATATAATGGAGGTGACACTAATATATATTATTATTTAACAGGTCATCCTGGAATGCCATATAGAGGCGATGTATATAGTATACAGTCAGATAGATCATCATATTATAATAATCAGTTTGATTTAACAGCTGCTGTGCCAGCAGGTCATACAGCTATTACATGGACAGCAAATACACAGCAGGGATACCTTTTAACAGCTAATAATAATAGACTTCATATACACACATTTAATCCTTTGGAACAATTCATTACATCATTTACAGGAGATGTATCATTTGCAATAGCAGATATATCTGCTGCGAATATTTCCATTGCAGATATTACCCGTGTTAAATTATCTGCCGCAGCAAATGGAGAAGGATTCATGCTCGTGGCTCCTGCAACGCAAGGAACTGTTGTAGCATTCCATAAAGATGGACAAACAGTTTCTAAATATTTCTCAGATTTCAGTGAACAATTTATAGATGCATATGTACATTGCGATGAATCCACGCAATTTCATGTATTAGTTTCAGTTGATTCATCTGGAACCAAGATGTTATATGATATCTCTCAAACAAATGCAGGGTCATATAAAAAGACATATATTAACCCATTATTTGGTAGCGGATTGTATAGTCTTCGTACAGATTCACATGGAGCAGCATATTTCCTTAGTACACAGTACACTAATCGCTATGCATCTATTACAGGTCGCGATATAGTTACTGGGAAACCATACGACTATGTTGCACGATTCGAAGTAAATGAACAGAGTCTGGATATTAATATAGAACCAGCAAATACATATTGGTCCATTGGTACATCAAATTCTATATTTTTCCAGAAACATATTGGAGCAATATTCGATGATAAACCCTGGAAAATATATGGTAATACACAACTCGGTGCTGATATAAAACGCGGTATATATAGTGCATGGCAAATATTCTATCCTGTAATTAAAGTAACCCTCAATAAACGAGCCAATATATATAATTCCATAACAAATCGCATTGATATCAATCAACCTCGAACACAGACCGTTGTACCAGAGAATTATAGAACATGTGCATTCTTCTATAAAGACCTCAGTGATCTCCTTGCTGATGTATCTGGACCTGGAGGATGGAAATGGGGACAAGAAACACACTATACATCAGCGGATTTCTCATTCAATGGATATGAATTCAATTCATATATAAATAATATTAATGTAACTCCCACTGATGTATCACATAGTTATTATATTGCAATTCGTGGCTACACTCCATCAGAGAGTTTCCAAACACTCGTTCGATTCCGTGCACCAAATAGATATGATTTCGGTCAAGTATCTCTTACAACTATATCCAATGAAATTGTAGATTCATCAAATAATCCAGCTGATTATAACCCAACATATAGACAGCTTCTTGCCAGTTTCAATAAATATTTTGCAGATATTTCACAGGTCACATTTGGTTCAAATCAAATTGCTAATTTTGCTGGTATTAAAAATACAACATCCACATTTACACAGTTCTATAACACCTTCATATCACGATATACATCATACAAAATAAAGAATGATCTTATTGATACATTCAATACATCACTCTCTACGAAAGTATCTACCACACTCAACACTAATTTTCGCACTATTCTCCCTCAATCATATTTCAAACGCACAAATATTGGAACAGCCATACCATTCAATCTATTATTCAAATCATATATTTCCGCACAAATCCCTACAGATGCTGAAACAGAATGGGGTATTGGATGGAATCTCGGATTTGATAAGAAAGATTATACTGATAACACGGTATATCATGCACCATCCTTCTTTAAAATCCTCGATGATTACATATATCTACGAATTAATTCTGAACAAGGTATGAATACATTGGATACTACTGGTAAAGAGAATTATAAGGAAACACGTGAAACACGTGGTGCTGTACAACAATATAATGCAAAATTACTCCTCGCCAACTTCGGTAGCTATTCTCAAACACTCATACAAAACCCTGTATATTTCAATCCTCCTATTGGAAAACTGGATCGCATACGTTTCACATGGATTGATTCGAAAGGACAGATCATAGATAATACTGATTGTGAATGGTCCGCTGCCATTAATATTACAGAACGTGTGGATCGTGCAACTGTTGATTCCCTTATAACCAGAGGCAAAATATAATGTGTCCCTGGACCTCTGAAGATAATAAATAAGAATATAATAAAATGAATGTGGAAGCATCATATCCTTTTAATGATGATGGAGCATCAGTACCTCCAGTATGTTTAAAAACACATTGGGATCCTACAGCTATCTCTCGATATTATACATTACCTGATGCCATGGTTAGTGTTCCACTACCATTTCGTCCTGCAACACAAGTATGTCGTCAATACGTAACCTCCGCACCTGTTGAACAACTCCCTGGAACATTGACTACTCTCCCTCTACGCAGTAATCTATCACCCCCTGATCGCTATTCACATGCAATCGACAGCGAATCACAACTACGACGTCTTGATCGCCCCCTTGGAACCCCAGAAGGCGCTCAGTATGTACCTAATCTAGGTGAAACTGCACCCCTTTTCTCACAACGTATGTATGTTGCCTCCCGAGCTCCTAATATGCATTCTATATCTGAATTGGAGTTTCCACGTGTATTAATGCGCGCTGATGGTGCCAGCGCTGGCTATGCATGTCGTGAAGCGGATTACAGCAAGGAACGTGCCCGCGAGAAAGTATCCTTGGATAAAGGTCGTATGTTCAATTATGCAACAAAATACACTAAATATAATGCCTAAATATTCCTTCAGACTCATATGACAGACAATGGCAGAGTTTAAGAAATGGATGGATTCATTGCAACTGCGAAATGATCTCGAGTTCGAAAATGAACTATATATAGCATGCATTTTACTACAAGGAGCCGCAGAGGGTATTGCAGAACGTGGTACTGAACGTCATAATCTGAATTCTATTTATTGGAATGATACACAAGAGACAGTATCTTTTGCAGCACTTGGTGATGCGTTGGGTTGTACTTCCACAGTAGGTGTTGTATTATCTTCTAAACAGTTTTGGCTCGCATTTGATGAATTTGTTATTACAGGAAATGTTGGACCACTTGAAGAATTTGAAGAGAAGTTGTTGGAATTTTATAAAGATGGTTCAGTATTCTATAAATTATTGAATGGAGAAGAACAGACAGTGCAACCAAGACAGGAAACAGCAGGACAGGAGAGCAGCAGTCAGCAGGCAGTAGGACAGCAGCAAGAAGGACAGGAGCCAGTGCAACAGCAGCAAGAACAGCAGGCAGCAGTAAGACAGGAACAACAGCCAAAAGTACAGCATACATTAAAGAGATCTATACATTATACCAGACGTGTCCATGGACGACGTGCAATTACTCCCATTAGACATGGTCGCAGACATCATAAAACTCCTAGAAGAAAATAGAAATGCCCGAGAAGTTCACATATAATTCCATACAATTCGAATCAAATGGCACCAAAACACGCAAATATACTGTCAAAATCCATAATGGTAAAGGTACAAAAACAGTACAGAACATGAAGAATGGACGCACCATTGGTAAAAAGACTATAAAACTATCACGTAAAGAAATAAAAAACATTAAGAACCGTAAATTCATGCCCGGTTTATTTAAACCATGTATTATGGCCTGTAAATACTAGTCACTCACGTGTGTCACTAGATATATTGATATTTACACAACATGTATTAAATGCTATTACATGCTGTGGCAATAATAGTAATACTCTTCTTCATTGGAGTATTCTTCTATAAATATGGATCATCTGCCGACGATTTCCGTATAATTCAAGTAGATTTTGAACAACTACAACAACAATCATGGTCTGAGTTACGTACTGAAGAACAACCTGTAATAATTCGTGGCATACCTGCTGCTCCTGTCTGGACTGCTGCCGACCTGCAACTGTCGAGTGCTGCGGATGCAGCACCGTTATCACTTCCTCATTCAAGGAAGTTGTCCGCTCCTGTCGAGCTGCAAACTCCTGCTGCCAAGTCAGCTGCTGCACAGTACTTTGTGGAAAAATGGATTCATACATGGTTCCCTCAAATATTCCATACATCTCCTATATTACGATCAATACTACCTACTACTGTTCAAGCTGCCTATGGTAATCAATCAATACATAAAACAACTGCTGTATGGACATCAATTATACCAACAGACGAAGAGATTGTAGTATCCATTGCACTACCTACCGCCGCCGAATATCTACCATATGATTGGTCAAAACAGCGCAAATATTTCTTATCAACTCTTACAAAAGCAGATACACCATTTGTAGGAAGTATTAAATATATCGATGTCAAAGTGCGACCTGGTACACTCCTTTCAATACCTGTTCATTGGTTATATAGTATTTGTGCTGTAGGGGATGCCATGCCATATATAGTAGTTGTGGAATCCCATACACCTATATCATACATTGCTAGTAGGGGGATTTCTTCAAAATGAAAGCCCATATAATATTAAAGATATAATGCCCACGAAAAAACGTCGATTCTCCGCAACGAAACGGCGGCGGATGCAGAGCGGCGGTGATACTTCCCCCAAACTTGTTGGACAAGGCGCATATGGATGTGGATTTTCCCCTGCTCTACGCTGCAACACCGATTCCGTACAACCTGCGAATACTTTCAGTAAATTCATGACATCCGCTGCAGCAGATGATGAGGAACATATCACATCGCGTATTAAAGATATAAATGGCTCCCAGAAATATAGTGTATATCCTACAAAGAAATGTACACCCAAAACGAATAACATTAAATCACATGCAAATGAATTCAAACGCTGTGGAATGCTTGAACAATATATAGTAATGTATCCCTCACTCGTACAATCATGGTTCAATCCAAAATTCGAAAATAAATTAGCCGCCAATATTGATTCATATAAAATCCTGCAATCTCCACAGGGAGGTGCGTCACTTAATACATACATTTCATCCATATCATTTACAAAAGATCCCAAAGAAGTAATAAATCTATTTATTGGTCTCACGAATCTCTTTGAAGGTCTCGTACATTTCCATAAGCATCAATATTATCATATGGATATTAAAACACCAAATATAGTTGTTAAAACGACCGCAGAGCAACCACCACAAATTCGCTTCATTGATTTCGGATTATCCATAGACGGTAATGCATCCATATCAGATGTCGCTGAAACATATAGGAAAACCTATTTTGCCTGGCCATTTGAACTCCGCTATTTTGAACAACTACCATATGCCGTCAATAAAAAAGACGTATCTCTTCTGACAAAGCAGCTGCGCGATTTCTATAAAAATGGTCTTGATTATCCCATTAATGCACATGGAATCCCTGAATCACACTACAGGAATACAGTAGATGGAACTCCCACCTTTCACGGCAGCATGATTAAACCCCTTCTTCAGCGCCTTATTGACACAGGTAAAGATTCCAAATTCCTATTTGCAACAGCGGATGTATATGCAATGGGTATTTTACTTGGCACGATCATATATCAACTCACACAGTTATTCATAAACAATAATACAGTATATTATGATAATAATGGTGTAGAGAAACCCATACAATCTTCGACAGCATCAGATATAGTTAAAAGATTCGCTGCACAGTTCGCAGGAGATGCATTGCAATTGTCAGCAGACTGTACACAGGTTGATCCACTATCTCGTCCAACAGCAGAGGAATTATATGCACGATACAGTGTAGCAGTAAATAATCTTATTAAAGAGACAGAGTATATTATAACAGGTATACAGCAATCTGCTGCAACCCTACAAAAGAAAACCCTCCCTCCTCTTCCAGCTTCTGCAGTCGCTATTAATATTCCACCATCAAATACCGCAAAAAAATTGAAACCCGCACGACTTCCAGCGCATATTATACAACAGCAGAAGAATATATTTAAAGTAACTAAAAAAGCCAAATAATATGGACGAATATAATTGGAAGGTATGGTTCTCAAATGAGGTAGATACATCCGCAATAATTCATTATATTAAACATCATGAAACACTCGATATGCCACATGTATTCTTCATAAATGGTCCTCCATTCACAGGCAAGAAAACATTTGCCAAAGTGATTACAAATGTTCTATCCAATCATCAACATATAGCAGTAATTAATGCAACGAATAATGGTATATGTACAGAACCAAATAAGAAACTTTGCTTCATCATAGGACATAGTTATCCTACCAGTATTGATCCGCGATTCTTGAATGGACGCTATACATATTCCACAATCATATTTACACGTCAATTCATACATAATCAAAGACTATGGTCAGAATCATGGCTGACATACTGTGAAAATACACTCCGTGCAGATCTCGATATGAACTATACACTCGTGCTACCATCACCTGCAAGCCGTCAATCATCGTGCGGTTCATGTTTCATTTCATCGCCACCAATAAGCCGACAAGTATCCGATTTGGACAATGTAAATCTTCTTCTGAGTACTTAATAGAAATCAATATGGCAAATACTCGTAAGACTCGTAGACATAGAAAGCAAGATGGCGGCAAGAAGTTCGAAATCACCACTGGCAGCAAGGCCCAAGTATGGCATGGTACTGCTAAACATACCGCTGGTGGTCTAACCAAGAAGGATTTAATGAAAAGCAAATCCGGTCGCATTGTCAGCAAGAAACAACATGCATCTGGTCTCAAGGCCATCAAACGCCTCCGAAAACTCGGTTACACTGCAAAGAAGGGTACTTTCAAACTCTTCAAGAAAACTCGCGGTGGTATGATGGCCGATCTAAGCGGCAATGACCTATAAACTTTACATCAACCAAAGCACTTAAAGCCACGAATTGATTAACTGAATTTAAAATATAATATACTATTCCACAAGAATTACATATTATATTTTTGATTGCTCACACACTACACAATAAAATTGAAACCACTGGTGCGCCAAATATACTCATACAATACACCGCATTGCATTAAAAATGGATTATAAACCACATATCATTGATGCACTTACCGTCATGATGAATAAGGAGAAATCCGCACCTGGGGGACACTTCAAAGCACGCGCATACGATAAAGTCATTAAACAACTCGCCATATTCAAAGGTACCATACAATCCATGAAAGATGTTGCCGCAATCGATGGAATTGGTGAGAAAATCCATGCAAAGATTGTGGAGATTCTTGAAACAGGACAACTTGCAGCCGCAGAACGCGTCAAAAATGATCCTGTTGCCATTGCACTCGATACACTCACAAAGGTACACGGTATTGGACCCATTAAAGCCGCTGAATTGATCAATACATATGGTATATATACTGTAGACGCTCTACGCAAAAGGAAGGATCTCGGCAAACTACTGAATGATGTTCAACGAAAAGGACTTCTATATTACGAATGCTTCCTTGAAAGAATTCCTCGCGCTGAAATGGAAAAACATGAATCCATTATACTCGCAACAATTACGGAACATTTTGGCCTTGAAGCATCCATTGCAGGGAGTTATAGACGTGGTGCAGAAACAAGCGGTGATATTGATGTCATTGTAAAACTACCTGATAATGGATTTCGCGATAAAGAAGTTCTTGAAGCCATCTGTGATCATCTTACAAAGAAAAAGTATATTATTGAAACATTTGCACTAGGATCGAAGAAATATATGGGAGCCTCTTGTATTCCTAATGGAACACCGCGACGTCTTGATATTATGGTCACAACCGAAGAAACTTACCCATATGCACTATTCTATTTCACAGGCTCTGATAAATTTAATATTGCTTTTCGTAATATGGCAATTGAAAAAGGATATTCATTAAATGAATACTCTTTCACAAAGTTGGTGGACGATGTACCTAATATCCCACGTATTCGTACAGAACAAGATATATTCAAATTCCTACGCATTCAATATGTTGTGCCGTGCGATCGTATAGATCAGGGCTCCATTAAACCTGTACGAGTTTTGCGAATTATACGCTCGTGAAACAATTGATCGCACAAGCCTAACGTCCAGTGCTCCCAAAACCTCCTTCACCACGTTCTGTATTCATATTCACCGCATCAACTACTTCGACCTGCATCGGCAGCAAACTTGGATGACATAGTTGGAATGAACGCTCTCCACGCCAAATCTCATACGGTTTATTATCAGTATTATGAACCCATACTTTCAGAGTACCACGATAACCATTATCAATAATACCCACAGAATTCGCCAAACGAAGATTGGTTTTACCAATAGATGAACGAGGATAGAGGTAATACCCACCCTCAAAACCTGGTTCACAACGCACTCCCAAATCAATCAAACGAATCTCACCCGCATAGAGTGTAGTATCCTCTGTCATAATCAAATCAAACCCAGAATCAGTCGATGTTGCATATGCCGCAGCACGTCGTGTATATTCATCTCTTAGTTCAGCATCCTCCACCTGCAACTTAATATGTCTTGATCCGCTCATTGTATATATTACATATATAACGCAGGCATTTTTTAAATTGCATCATTGTCTATAAAAATTTGACAGGCACCGAGTCATAGATTGTATATTACCAACTAGATCCATACAACTATCAATAATGGATCCTAACGATACCAGTAAGAATACAACTGATGTTCCTGAAGAAATCAAGAAAAAGGCAACAAAACGCATCATTAAAATTAAGAAGAAAACCGAAACGGATGATGCGACGAAAAAAGTAGAAGAAGCTGGCGCTAAAGAAAAGAAACCTCGTGCTCCTCGCAAGAAGAAAGACGCCACTGAAACAGCCGCCAAAAATGAACTAATCAAAGCACCACCCGCAAAAGAGGAAGAGGAAGACTGCCCAATCTGTGTAGAACATTATACACCCTTCCTTCGTCGTAAAATTACATGCCCATACTGTAAAGAATCCACATGTATGGCCTGTGTAAAACGCTATATTGTATCCACTCCTAATGATCCACATTGTGCTCACTGTCAAAAAGGATGGACTACATCATTCTTATATGATAATCTTACACGCGCATATATGATAGGTGATTATGCAAATCATCGTGCAGCCATTCTCTGGTCGCAACAGGAATCGCTTCTACCCACGGAACAAATTTGCGCCGAACGTGTACTTCGTGGCCGCGAAATGCAACAGAAAAGTATCGCCGAAGGAATTTCCAAAAAAATTGCAGATCTCTATAGAGAAATTGATGCATTACAGCGACAAAAAGACCTCGAAACAAATGATATACAGCGTCTACTTCGAGGTGAAGCATCTGTATCAGATATTCGTGCTGCAGGTGGACAAGCAGAACTCGACAAAAAAGTACGCGCAGAAGCACGCGAATTTGTACGTCGCTGTCCCCATACAGATTGCACTGGTTTCCTTAGTAGCGCTTGGAAATGCGGCATTTGTTCAAATTATACATGTAATGAATGTCTCGAAGTCAAAGGTAAAGAACGCGATGCGGCACATACATGCAATGCAGATTCCCTCGCAACAGCAAAACTGTTGGCCAAAGATACAAAGCCGTGCCCCAAATGTGGTGTATACATTAATAAAGGTGTTGGCTGTGATCTCATGTGGTGCACCAGCTGTCAAACACCCTTTTCATGGTCTACATTGAAGATCGCCGAAGGACGTAATATCCATAACCCACACTATTTCGAATTCCTACAAAGAACACGTGGTGCTGTTCCAAGAACACCAGGTGATCTTATCTGTGGAGGAATACCTGAAGCATACTATATTGTTCGTAATATAGTTGTTAATCAATATAAAATGATTATATCTAACATTCTACGACAACTTGGTCATATTCAAGATATTGAATTGCGGCGATACCACACTCAAATGCAACAGAATGATACTGATATGAAATGGCTTCGAATCAGATTCCTCCTTAAAGAAGAAACAAAAGAGTCTATACAAAATAAACTCCAACTATGGGAGAGACAACGTGAGCGTGCACACGCTATCCATACTATTCTCGAGACTGTTGTAGCTGTGGGTGGAGATATTACCAGACCAATGCAAACAGAACTACCAAAGATGACTAATAATTACAAAGAACAAGAAACATATCTAAAAGATATTATTAGACAGTGTGAAGAATTGCGTCTATATATTAATGAAGAACTTATGAAAGTAAGTAAAGCATATTATTGTTCTGTTCCAAATGTATCCACTGAATGGTCCACAATTATAAGTACAAGAAAACCCACAGAACCCCGCAAAAAGAAGGATGATTCTGCACCTGATGTAGCTGCTCTCCCAACTATATCACAAGAAGAAACCGACAAAATAAACTATGGTAAAGAATCAACTATATTTAATGGATATATAACAGATATTAATAGTGAAAAAAATCTAGATACAAAAGTTGCGCGTATTAGTGCATTTATGGAAACAATCAAAGATTTTAAACAATTACAAAAGACAGAACCATATATTATTATATATAAATTGAAAAGTGTTGTATCACAATTTCCAACACACAACGATTTGCAGCAGAAATATAATGATATTACAACATTAATTGAAAATAAACAGTCGCAACAAGAATATATCGAAACCGCTGTAAAATATTTAGAAGATTGCAATACAAGTGGACGCCTTGTAAATCCATCAAATATAAACTATAAATGTATATATGAATTATTATTCTATATTAACTTGCACAATCAATTATCTATCAATAAAGAATTATATAATAGAACATTCAATATATTAAATAGAATTGATATATTAAATATCTTGAATTATAATACATATTATAGGGATCTTAATAGAAACACACTTCAAAAGCTACGAACAATGAAAATAGAATAGTCTCATTGCATTCTGCTATTTGATTCATTCATATAATTGGCGGTTGCTTCAAAGAATTCCGCAACATCCTGGAAAACGCCCAAATTCTCCGCACCTTCATATGTAAGCGCTGATCGAAGCCCTCCTTCATATTCCGCAAAAACATCTTCCACCGATTTTTTAATTGGCACATCGAATGCTACACCCTCTGCATGACGCTTCTTACCATCTCCAAAATAATCCTCCATAAATTCCGCAGAAGCCTGTCCACGATAACGACCATACACAACTCCATTACGTTCCTCTTTCTGTGCGGCTGATTCCATTGTACGTGCAAATACGGATCCCATCATTACTGCATTTGCGCCTGCAGCGATGGCAAGTACTGCATCACGTGGATGTTTAATTCCACCATCTGCAATGATATGTACCTGTCGTCCTGTCGAGTGCTGCGAATGCAGCACCGTTGTCACTCCCTCATTCGAGGGAGTTGTTTCTGCTGTATACTGTCTCGCCGCTGCAACACACTCTACAATTGCACTAAACTGTGGAACTCCTACACCTGTCATCATACGTGTTATACATGCTGCTCCTGGACCTACACCCACCTTTATTATATCTGCACCAGCTGCTGCCAAATCACGAACTGCCTGTCCAGTACATACATTACCTGCAATAATTTCCACGGCACCATCTAGACGCCTAATTTCCGCAATCTTATCTAACATCATCTGTGAATGTCCATGTGCAATATCAATACAAAAACGTCTGCAACCCGCATCATATAACTGTTGCAGGGCTCCATTATCATCCATACCAATGCTTGCATATGCTCCAGGAAATGTATGAACCCATTCAATCTGCTCAGCCAAAGGCGCAAATCGATGGAAAATAACTGGTGCACCTCGTGCATCACATACAGCCGCCATCTTCGGTCCAATTACTGTATCCATATTTGCAGGAATAAATGGTGTCTTGTATTGTGTTCGTCCCAGCCATGTATATATATTTGTATGAGTACGTGATGTAATCCGATTAAATCGTGGAATGAGTCCTACATCCTCAAATGTGAGTTTCTTTGCTGCAATAGATATAACCTTCATTTTGCACATGTAATAGACACAAACTATATGACGATGCTCATTATTTCTTTAAATTCCGTAGAAAAGTTGCGGCCATGTTATGTAGTGCCTTCTTCTCCTGCGCGGATTTCCTATTCCAAAATGCAACCTGCGCAGCCATCCTATAATTCTTCCGCAGCAAATCACTATGGCGATCAATCGTCGTCCAATATAATGCATCCCATGACTCAATCCATTCTCCACGACTGTAGTCAGACATACGCATTATATATGCACTACTTGATATATACGGTTTCGTAGTTATCGCATCATTTGTCCACTGTGACATATAATATACATTACCAACCATTACCCAATCAAATGAATCAATGAACATCTCCATAAACCAACGATATACTTCACGAGGATCCACTCGGCACAGAAACATTGCATTCCCTACAACCATTAACCGTTCTATATGATGTAAATATCCCCACGCATTTACACGTTGGATTGCAGTATCTACAGGCAGTAAACCAGTTTTTCCTGTATACCACGCAGCAGTCAGGTTTTCCTTGTGACCCAGGCGATTTGCAGGAACAACAGGATATTTCAAATACACAGCTCTCATATATTCCCTCCAACCCAGCACCTGTGCAATTAATCCCTCCTTACTCTCCAATGGAGCATCGGTTTTCTCAACTGCCTCTATAATATCCATTGGAAGTAGTAGACCGCTGTTCAGAGGTGCAGATAAAACACTATGCCATAATGGATTATCTTCGGTTACAATTGCATCTTCATATGGACCGAAGGAGTCCAGACGATCTCGTATGAATCGCCGCAGTGCATCTTTTGCACCTGCATGTGTTGTAGGAAATATTAATTCTCCATTCCATTGACCCAATGAGTCTTTCTGAACTCCCACAGCTTTTACAGCGGCTGCAACATATTTCGATTGACGTGCAGTGACCTCTTTCTTCCAATTTGGCAGCTTCACATCGGCTCCCACAGCCTTCCTGTTTTCTGTATCAAACCGCCATTTACCACCAACAGGTTTCCCTGCAGCAGTCATTAAAACGCCCATTTTCTGTCGCATAGCTGCATAGAATGTTGCATGAGATGCCTTCTTATCGCTCGGCATCATTTGGATCGCCTCCGCTTCCGTTAAAATAAATGCAGGAGTATCACGTATCTCCATCTTTGGACAGTTCTTCCGTATTTCAGCAGCCAACATGCGATCTACAGGATTAAAACATTCGGCAGCACCCTTCACATACCATTTGGCTCCGCGATCAATTACATCAATCTTCACGTGTCCTCTGGCCTTCTTCATTGCATCTATCCATGCCGTCTCAATAGCACGAAAATATATATGACGAGCTATATGGAAGCGTCGAACAGTTGTATGAGCTCCTCCATATGCTATATCATGACGTACAAATAATATACGATCCCATGATTTAGGTATATGCACAGGTGCAAAACATTGATGTGGGAATATAATACCCAAAACCATTTATTATATGTCCGAAGAAATTAGAATGAAAACACAACGTGGTAGTGGATGCGGTTGTAATGCAAAGCTCCCAATGATGCTGGGTGGAGGCTGTTCTTCCTGCGAACTCCCTGCAATGCGTGGAGGTGGTGGTAGCTGTGCGGCTACCATGGAAGGATTCCAAGGATGCCCCATGACTGGGGGAGGTGCTACACAACCTGGTACATATATTCAACTCGCCTCTACTCGTGTTGGGGGCTATAAAGCAACAAAAAAGAACCGTACATTACTGCGACGTTGGCGCAAAGGACAGCGAATTGGATTCACCGCTACATCATCCCTAAAAGCCAAAGGACTCATACCACGTACGAGCAAGAAGTATAAAGGTAAACGTATAGTATCTAATAAGTATAAATAACGCATAAGTATGTAACAGAATGAGTAGTAACCGTGATCTGCGTAATACAATACATAATCTAAGTCGAGATGTTGAATTAGACAATACTTCAGAAGTGTTGTTATGGTTCGTCAATAATGTATGTAATCATAATGGATTATTAATATGGCCTACAATATATCTGATTATTCAAGAACCACAAATGAAATGGTGGACAGATACCGCAATAATGCTATTACATGATATTAATGATGAAATATCATATAATACGCGGCGATATCTTTATAAAGATTTGAAACGATGGTTATTACGTGTGACAAAATGAAAATACATAAAAATTTGAATTCTATATATTATAGTGTAATACAGCATAATATATAGAAATGATTTGGTGCTGGTTGCTCGGTGGTTACTGTACTGATCCTAAACTAACATGTCATTGTTGGGGGTGCGGTCTAATAATAAAAGATCGTCAAGAAGATACAACAGTTTCTTGCTGTTGCATACCCCCATTATGTATCTGTAGGAGATTATCCGATTCTTTGCGAAAACAGAAATCAACAACTATGATTAAAACCATATGCTGTCTTAATCGATTAATTACAGAGACTCCCAATTATAAACAGACAACTACAAAATGTGGTACATGTTATGAAAATATATCATACAAAGAATATAATACTGGTGCGAGTAAAACGGAAGTAGTAATACATAATACTGATCAGTTCTAATCAACACGTGATCCATTAACAATCATAAGACGTTTCATGCGTTCAAACTGCTGATTTGCGACTGCCTGTTCTTCTGCTGCACGACGTAGACGTACCTGTTCCTGCTGTTGCCAGCGTGCCTCTGCTGCTGCGATTTGTGCTGCTTCTTCCTGTGAAAGAGGAGGTGGAGCCGATTCACGATCCGCCTGATAACGCTTCAAATCACGACCCTCTGTACGAACATTTGCTACTTCACCCGAAAAGGTTGCACGTGTTGTATATGCTGCACGGAGATCCGTGAACTGTGTTTTTTCATTAGGAGCCGCTGTATATTCTGCTGGTCTATCACGACCGAGTTCTACACCCATACCTGCCGATAATGTAAGTGCCATGTCACGAGGATGTACTACTGCAATTTGCTTTTGTTGCTGCTGAGCCGCAGCATGCTGTTCAAATGTCCTATTAAATACCTCCCTATTGAATTGTCCACTAAACTTCGGTGCTTCATTGGCTACCGCGGAATCTTTCAACCAATCTCCATATCCATCATCATCTGGATCTGGTATACGTGCCTGCTCAAATAATTGATTAAATACTGTCATATTCATATTCTTCGGATCAATTGTAACAGGTTTCATATCATCACTCCAAATACCTTTCATATCTTTTTTACGTTCTTTAGCAACTGCACCAGGAGCTGCAACGGTTCCTGTTGTAGCCTGACGACCCTGCATACGTTTCATAATCTCGGAAATATATGCATATGCACGTGTTACCGCTTCGAATTCATGTTCAGATCCACCTTTATCAGGATGGACACGAGCAGCCGTTTTCTTGTATGCACGTTTCAGACGATCTTCCGTGAGTGTTTCATCTTCACGGATTCCCAGGACTTGTAGACAGCTTTCAAAATAAGACAGAGCTTTCTTTTGTGGCGCCTCCATAATCTGCTGCCAAGCAGGTACCTGTTTCTCTTCATATGATGTAATCTGTTGTCCAGCACCAGCCCCAGGAGTATATGGGTTATATTGTGATCGTAGGGAATCATGATGCGAGGTTATTTGTGGCGGCTGCATAATCTGCTGTGGAAGACCATTACGATATGCTGCCCCCTGTCTACTCGGTTCACCAGGTAAAACAGGTGGCTGTAAACCATTTCGTACATGTGATACATATGCCAGGAGTTGACCATACACACCCGCCAGTTTCGCGGCGGATACATATTCTGGTCCTGATAAACACGTTTCAATCATTTGTACCCTCGTTTGTGGTGCTTGAATAAGTATTAGTTTATTATATATATTTACATATGTTGGATGTAATGATTGCGAATTCCCCATATTATCATATATAATGTTATTAATACGAAATCTTTTAGCGCAAATAAGTAATAATGTCGGCTCTTATTCCACAAATCATTGCAGGTATCAAACAATTCTTTCTTAACGGATTTCGGGCATTCCCTCTTGTTATAGCAGTCACCGCATTCATACTTGCCTTCTTCCAAACAAATATTGCATTCACACTTCTCTTTGTTGCACTCGCCTTCGTCATTCCACTCGCAACAACTGGAATCAATGTCATATTAGAATTCATATTAGGATTAACAAAACTCGATGGATCTCTATATAAAGTTCCGACTACCGCTGCATGTACTATAGTAGGTCCAGGAGGTCTCACTGCAACACCTACTGCCATATTTGGTCTCCCTACATACTGGATGGCATCCGTTGTATTCTTCTTTTCATACATTGCAATTAATGGTATAAGTCTATATATGCGTGATGCGGATCCAGCAGCAGATGCAGGTCGTGTGACAGCAAGAAAGACACAGGCATTGGTTGGTGCTGGCCTAGCAATTGTTGTAGGACTCCTATTCGTTGTGGTGCGTTTCATGGCAGCAAATTGTGAAACAGGAATTGGCTTCGTTACAGCACTAATTACAATGGCACCACTTGCATTTGGATGGTATAAACTAGCATCATTGTGTGGTGCAGATCGTCTTGTAGATCTCTTCGGTATTGCAAATGGATTCCTACCACTCTCGGCACAATCTAATCAAGGATATGTATGTGT
>JACCDY010055336.1_pt1 | contig 21362 bp, 18 predicted proteins | sample 7446391 | NCBI WGS metagenome assembly JACCDY01 (sample SAMN15323451, study PRJNA562643) | freshwater metagenome | isolation source: river surface water | place: USA:Blue River Watershed | collected 2017-08-18 | reverse complement strand
GCTGCCTTCAAATAAATCTCGGGATCCGGTTTTCCTTTTTTCACTTCAGCCCCACCGATAATCGCATCAAACTGATCGCGAATTCCGAGGCCATCCACAATAAAATCAATATTTCCAGGACCTGCGGATGTGGCAAGGGCAGTCTTAATACCCTGCGAACGCAATAATTTCAAAAACACCAATAAGCCATTCGCAGGCTTCAGGTGATCCCGGTAAAAACCTCGGTATAAAATTTCTTTCTCCTCTTCCAATACCTCAATCTCTTCCCTTGTCATCTCACGCTTGTAAAACCATTCAAAGGTATCTTTGGAATTCATCCCATTTAGTTCCCGATAAAATACCTCACGGGTTAAGGGGATACCATGGCGTTCACAAAACAACAACCAAGCATCCACGTGATAAGGCAAGTTATCGACTACGACTCCATCCATGTCAAATAATACTGCTTTCATGATTTATATCGTAAGACGTAAGTCATCATGCGCCAAAAATACATTTGGAGGCAATTCACGCTGAACCTCCGCGTGGAGACCCATCATGTGACTAATATGAGTTATGTAGGCTCGCTCCGGTTGAATTTTTTCAATGACTTCCAGTGCCTCATCCAACGTAAAGTGCGAAATATGTTTTGTCTTGCGAAGCGCATTGATAACGAGGACTTTAGTCCCTTTGACTTTTGCTAACTCTTCATCAGCAATAAAATTCGCATCCGTGATGTAAGTAAAATCCCCGAAACGAAAGCCTAATACGTCCAAGAAATAATGCTTGACTAAAATCGGAATCACTTCGATTCCTTCCACAATAAATGGCTTATCATCAATCTCATACACATCAATGTCAGGCACCCCGGGATATTTATTCTCCCCAAATGCATACGCAAATTCACGTTTTAATTGATTGATAACTTGTTGGCGCGCATACAATGGAATTGCCGTTTGCTGCGCAAAATTAAATCCCCGAATATCATCGAGGCCCGCGGTATGATCCTTATGTTCGTGGGTAAATAAAACGGCATCCACATGTCGAATGCCGGCCCGAAGAATTTGCTGCCGAAAATCCGGCCCCGTATCAATGATAAAACTCTTCCCATCCACCTCGATATGCATGGAGACACGAAGCCGTTGATCACGAGGATCTTCCGAGCTACATACCTCACAGCTACAAGCGATCATGGGAATCCCCTGCGATGTTCCAGTCCCTAAAAAGCGTACCTGGATTGGGGACATTGAATTATTCAGTTAATGCCTTCACTTGTGAAACTAATGCATCAAAATTCAAAGGCTTCGCCAAGAAATCATCAAAACCTACTGCCTTGAAATCCTCCATCGTATAGTTACGTGCATTCCCCGTAATGGCAATCATCGGAATCGCTGCCTTTTTCTGATCAGCCAAAGCACGAACCGCTTTTGCGCAATCCATTCCATCCATTACCGGCATGTTGATGTCCAATAAAATGATGTCAAAATCTGCTTTCGCTAATTCGTCCAACACCTGTTGGCCATTTTTCACCGCATGAATCTCAAAATTTTGAAATTCTAAAATCTTGCGTGCTAAATTTTGAATAACAGAACTGTCCTCGGCGATTAATACTTTTTTCATAAAATTCGATTTGATTATTTGAGGATAAACCTCACATACGAGTAAAAATAGGGAAACAATTGAAATTACGCAATAAAAAAGCGACTCATTTGGAGTCGCTTTTAAAATGAATTCAATTTCCTTATTTCACGTAAATGGAAACGGATGCTTTATCCCAATCCATGGTAATTTGTCCCGTAGGACTGACACCAATCGTGAATTTTTCCGTCATCGCATGTTCGCTAACTTTTCCAGTCACACGCAAAACATCTTTTTCTGCCTTGTACGTATAAGCTCCCCATTGTTTCGCGTCACTATTAAAGATAACCGTCCACTCAGTCGGGCCAGGGATCGTAAACAACGAATACACTCCTTTCGCCAATGGCTTACCTTGTACCGTCACATCCGAAGAAAACTCGATGGTTGTTGCCTCGTTGGCACCCGTACGCCAAACTTCTCCGTATGGAACCAAGGGTTTAGCTGCTTTATCGCCAAATACCAAACGACCTTTCACAGAGGGTTGTGCGTATTTAATCATCACTTCTGTCGTTCCTACCTTCTGAATTACGACTGCTGGAGGTGAAGCAGGCGCCTTTTGAGCAAATGCTCCAAATGTCATTACACTAAATAAAATGGCTAAATACTTTTTCATGGTTATGTATGTTTATTGAGATTACAAATTAAGCCAATAATTTAGTTTTAACACGATGGCCCGGTTACGAATTTGCATGATTTCTGGAAAATAATTATCCGTATACACCAAAAATAAATCAGACGCCGGCTTGTAACGCCATTGTAAACGTGCATTTAAATTCACATTTTTCGTCTGCTGATTCAACTGAAAAAAGGTGGCAAAAAATAATTTGTTGGAAAACGTAATGTCCAACTTCGGACGAACGATCCAAAACCGCGAGGAAACCTTTTTGGCCATCATCAGGGCTGTCCCTGGTATTTCCACATTTTGAATATCATTAAAATCCAAGGCCATTGAAATCGAGCCATAAGGCTGGAAACGATATCCAATATCTGCCGTAATTCCGGTACGCCAACCATTTCCAAAATACCCTCCGAAACGCGAAGTCAACGTATAGGTAAACAATTTAATCGGCGAGGAACCATAACGCGCATTAACCGCATACCAATCATGTTCTGTTCCTTTTAGCAACGCCGTATTGCCCATGCGAGTCGCATCAAAATTGTATTGCAATTTCACATAGTCATAAGATAAATAAATCCCGAATGTCGACCGATCCTTCATCGTACCATCATATGCCACAAAACTTGTATTCTCTGTGTAATCCCCTTGGTTGTTCCAATAGGATACCGACATCATTTTGAGGCTGGTATAAAATACATTGGTCGACTTATTTTTCGGATAAAAGATCTTCCCCGCCTCTGGTTGAATCTGGAAATAATTCACCCGAGGCACATAGCCTACCTCCGGATTATAGTTTTGACCTACCCACTGTTGCTTAATCGAAAAGGCCCAATTGTTATCCGCATAAGCCAAAGATGCCGCTTGTGAAAAATCCTGACCTAAACTCTGTGGACTAATGGTCTTGGCATAAAACAAAGATCCGGTCCAAAAATTATCCTTCGAAGCCAAATTGTACTCAAAACCAATGTCGCGATTAAATGGCTGATATCCATTCGCCTTCTGCAAATCGGTATCTATAAAGGACTCCTTATTCACCATGTATGCCCCAAAATTCGAACGAGCGAACAACTTGCGTTGCAAAGCAATCATCGAATAATTTTGCGTGGGAACCCCCTTTGCATCGATACGCTGCGATTGTACATTCAAGGCCCCAATGCGCCAATCAGGATTCAACTTCCCACTGACCCGAGCCCCATAAGTAATCGGGGTCTGCTCATAAATCCCCGTCTTATTATTCAATGCCAAACCGATTCGTCGCGAGAAAAATGGCCGAATATTCTCCGTCCCAAATCCATCAAATAAATCCGAATTCTCAATAAAAAACTGCCGCTTTTCCGGGTAAAATAATTCAAATCGATCCAAATTCGTTTGTTGGCGATCCACATCTACCTGCGAAAAATCCGGATTCAATGTCATATCCAAATTCAATCCCGAATTAATCGCCACCTTAATATCTCCTCCAATTTGGCCACGAACCGAAGTTGGGTCCTTGGATTCATAATTAGCCGCTAAGCCAGAAAGCCCATAAGGAATAATGGAGATATTCTTCTTCGGTGCCGGCGGCGGTGTATCCCAAACCAAGACCCCCGCATAGGCTAAAGATGCCGTGGGGAATTGACGAGGGACGGGTGCCCAGGCCGACTTCTCTTTGGCCTTCAAATCGTAGCGCGAGAAGTTGATTCCCCAGCGCTTCACATTATCCTTGTAACGTATCGATTTAAAGGGAATCGCTGCTTCAAAAACCCACGAGTCCTTCTTGTAGGTCGTCGCAGATTCCCATTTATTGTCCCAGTTGAGGTTAACCTTCGCGCCTTCCGACATCTGTCCGTCCCACTGTGCCCCTGCCGCATTCGCCCCAAAAGCGAAACCCGTTGTCTTATCCTCAAAGGTGTCAATAAAGACCAAAAAATTATCATTCACTCCAAAGGAAAAATCCCGCTTCATGGACTCGACCACGAAAGCACCCGGCTCCTTCAAAAAACATTCGGCTGAAATGTAAAGGTATTTGTCATCGTAAGCCATCTTCACATCCGTCCGTACCTGAGCACACAGAGAATCGAAAGGGTTACACATCATAAAATCACTGACAGCTGCCGCATCAAACCAAGCCTGTTCATTCAAAATCCCATCAATCTGAACCCTACCGGTTGTTTTTTGAATGTTCATCTGAAAATGCTCATTGATTTTCTGTGCCTGAGACAAGAAGGGAATGATGAACAAACAAAGGAGAATGAGAATTCTTTTCATCGATTTAAACTTCGGTTAACAAACAAAGGTAAGTTATTTTCACATCAGACTTGTGGGTCTTATAGGGCTTGATTATTTTTGCAGCACATTAAATCGAAAAACGCATGGGAAGAGCCTTTGAATTCCGGAAAGCAAGAAAATTTAAACGTTGGGGCCAAATGGCCAAAACCTTCACCAAAATCGGTAAAGACATTGTCATCGCCGTGAAAGCAGGTGGCGGAGATCCCACTTCAAACTCCCGTTTAAGAGCGATTATTCAGAACGCGAAGGCGGTCAACATGCCGAAAGAAAACGTGGAACGTGCGATTAAACGTGCTACGTCTAAAGACCAAGAAGACTACAAAGAGATTGTATACGAAGGATACGCACAACACGGTATCGCGATTCTGGTGGAAACGACAACGGATAACATCAACCGGACCGTTGCCAACATCCGTTCTTCCTTCACCAAATGCGGTGGCTCCTTGGGAACTACCGGGATGCTTGACTTTATCTTTACCCGCAAGTCCGTATTCAAAATTGCGGCTAAACCGGAAATTGATTTAGAAGAATTAGAATTTGAATTAATTGATTTAGGCGTAGACGAGGTATTCTTGGACGACGAAACGAATCAAATCAATATTTATGGCGAATTCACCGCTTTCGGTGGCATTCAGAAATACCTCGAAGGACAGGGATTTGAATTGTTGGGGGCCGACTTCGAGCGCATTCCTAACGAAACCAAAGAATTATCCGATGCCCAAGTTGCGGATGTAGAAAAGCTCATTGAACGTCTCGAAGAGGATGATGACGTGCAGAACGTCTACCACAATATGGGATAACAAAAAAGGCCATCTGCGGATGGCCTTTTTTAATGCGTTTACTTTTTCAATCGATATAAATAAGGTGCCTTATGAGCCCCTCCCGTATATTTCTTTTCAATGCGCTCCAAGATCTCAAGACTCAAAATCTTACGCTGGAAATTCGTTCGCACCAATCGCTTCCCTAAAATCGTTTCATAGACCATTTGCAAGTCGGACATCGTAAACGTATCCCCCAACAACTCGAAGGCGACCAATTTCTCATCCAAGTTGCGACGCAACGATTCGAGCGCTTTCAACACGATTCGGTTGTGATCCAAGAATAATTTGGGTAAAGCCGACACATCCATCCACTCTGAGGCATCCGAAACACCTCCCGGATTAACCACAACTTTGGAATAATCCACCAAGGCATAATAGCCGATGGTGATAAATCGCTGATCAACCCATTCTATTTTCGAGGGAGATCCGCCCATCGCATTGTTTATATCCCGATGCTCATCCACCGCCCGGTAATTACGTGCTAAATCCCCAAAGGTGTAAAATTGCTCTAAATAGATATCCGATAAACCCGTCCGCTCCGCCAAAATGCGTTGTGCCGCTTGATCAACATCCTCTTCTGGACCTACGAATCCGCCAGCCAAAGCCCAAACAGGGGTCTTCTTAAATTTCAAAAGCAAGACCTTCAATGAATTCTCATGAAAACCGAATATCACACAATCCACAGAAATACCCGGCAACCATTGCTCCTTCTGTTCCATTTACTTAATTGTTGATTGAACAAATTGACGAATTTGTTTCGCGAAAATGGCATAACCCTTTTCATTCAAATGCAACTTATCCGCCACAAAAATATCCATCATCAAACTCCCATCCGCCAAATAAAAGGGGGAATGCATATCGATGAAATAATCCCCTTTGGCCTTAATCAAGGCATTCAACTCCTTCTGCTTTTCCACCAAAGCTACCCGTGCCAAACTCGGACGTGCCGCCACAAAAACCAATTTCGCACCCGGTACCTGTTTTTTCAAACGCGCCTTGAATTCATCGTATTCTGCAGCGATTTGCTGGGGCAATTTCCCCTTAGCTAAATCATTATCTCCCTCATACATCATGATCCATTTTGGCTGGTATTTCACTACCATCCGATCAAAATAGTACAAGGCATCCGCCAAAGTAGATCCCCCAAAACCCCGATTAAACGAAGCGGGCAAACCTTTCATATCGGCCTCAAAAGATTTCCACAAACGAAAACTGGAGCTTCCGATAAACAATATTTGCCCTTTGGCAGGCATCGACAAAGAGTCCTGTTTCTCGTAAGCCAAAATCTCCTTTTCAAACGGATTTTGAGCCAACACACTCGTGCTGACAAAAAGCAATAAAGCGAGTAGTAGCTTATTCATTGGGATATTTTAAACCGATTTGTTCACGTATTTCATCTAATAAACCCATCAACTCCTGACTGAATTGATGCGACATCCAAGCATTCTCTGTCCGACCGGCCCACAAGTCTTCTTGCACGGCATCGGCCTCGTAACTATAGCCCCAACCCTTGCGTTCCGTTTCAAACAGGGTTTCCTCCCCACCATAAATCGTCAAGGTCATCCCCTTCGTTTCATGGAAACGGGGATGCATGTATATCTTACCTAATGTTCCATAGATTGTACAAGTTGTATCGGTCTGTGCCGCAAAGGTCGAAAATAAACTTGCCGTCGCTCCCGACGCATACTTCGTCGCAATCGAACAATTCATATCAACACCCGAGGGTGCCATGACGCCTGTAGCCTTCATTTCCAAGGGTTGGCCCAACAATAACTTGGAGATAAACAAAGGATAAATACCGATGTCCAACAAAGATCCTCCGGTCAAATGCGGATTAAACCAACGAGCCTCCTCGTCATATGCAGCCTTAAAGCCAAAATCCGCCACCACATGCTTAATCTCCCCGATGACCCCCGAGGCAATGATTTCTTGTAATTTGGCCACCGAAGGATGAAAACGCGTCCACAAGGCCTCCATTAAAAAGAGTTTCTTTTCACGCGCTTTGGCGATCATCGCATTAACTTGATGGCTATTAATCGCAAAAGCCTTCTCACAAAGCACATGTACGCCTGCCTCCAAACACATCAACGTATGTTCGTAATGTAATCCATGGGGCGATGCGATATATACGACATCGATTTCGCCACTGGCCAACATCTCCTCGTAGGAACCATAAGCCTTTACCTCCGAACCGTAATTCGCCGCAAAAGCTTTGGCACGTCCTAAATCACGTGAAGAGACAGCCGATAAATATCCGTGTTTGGCATGAACGAGATCATCCGCAAATTTGGTAGCGATACCACCACACGCCAAAATACCCCAACGAATGGGCTTTCCAGTTTGAATCATAGGTTTAGACAATTGTACTTATAAAGTTCCTAATGTAGCAATTAAAGCTTGAACTTGCTCAAAATTAACGGCTGGGAAATTCGCAATTCGAATTTGTGTTTCCTTCATCTTGCCATAACCCGAACCCAAAATCATATCCGATTTCGCCTGTACTTGCTTGATGACATCCCCCGCTAATCCCTTGCAATTTAATACCACCACCGTCGCTGAACGATGATTCGCATTTTCGACAAATATTTCAAAATTCGATGATTTGGCAGCGAAATCATACAAAGCCTTCGCCTTGCGATCCGTCTCCTTCCGCATCTCCTCAACCCCAATCTTATTGAAATCTTCTGCTACTTTCCCCAACACATAAATCCCCATCACATTCGGCGTTTCCGGTGTTTCAAACTTCTTGTAATTTTCCCAAAGGCTTGGTAAGGAATGGTAAGTCCCTACAATACCCTCATGTAATTTCATGCGCTCAGATTTCTCCAACATTTTCTCGTTGGCTAACCAAACCCCCAAACCCGCCGGCATACCAAATGCCTTTTGAACCGAGAACATGGCCGAATCCACTAGATTAAAATCCAAATTTGTATACGGTGCCGAGGAAACCATGTCCACCATCACCAATTTGTCTTTGTTGGCTTTCTTGATTTTGTGAATCTCCGCCGCCTTCATTTGAACGCCCGAACTCGTCTCGTTGGCCGTGCAACAAATCAACTCCGCATATTCCGGAACCTCTACCTCCGAGGCATCAAATCCCTCCCCGAATGGCTTGTGCATCGCATGGGCATACTTATGCAACTCTTTCGAGAAATCGTAAAACTTCTTGGAGAATGAGCCATTGACTAAATGAAAACTCTCATGCTCCACCGTATTCATGATGGCACGCTCCCAAATCTCCGTGGCGGATCCGGTGAATAGAACCGCAGTCTCCTTCGGTAATCCGAAAAGAATACGCAACTGCTCATCGGCATGCTGGTAAATCTTACGAAACGCCGACGAACGATGCGATATCGAACCGATGTTTTGACGAAATGCCTCGGCATAATGCGCCTCCACAGTAGGATACAATGCCGCAGGACCCGGTGTAAAAAAAGTGCTCATATTAGTACAACATTCTAAATTTGATCGTATTGTCGATCAATTTCAATTCATTCACGATATCATCCGCATATTCCTTCGCCACATCCGTAATCACATAACCTGTCTTCTCAGTCGTCTTCAAATACTGACCAATGATATTCACATGGTATTTCGCAAATACATTATTGATCTGCGCCAAAATACCCGGAACATTATGGTGAATGTGCAACAAACGGTGTGCATTCTCCAAGGGTGGCAATTGCAATTCGGGGAAATTCACCGAACCATAGGTGCTACCGTTATTCATAAACTGCAATAATTTCGAAGGAACAAATTCCCCAATATTCGCTTGCGCCTCCTCCGTACTTCCTCCAATATGTGGCGTCAAGATTACATTCGGCAAGCCACGTAATTCATTGATAAATTCCTCATCATTTGTCTTAGGCTCATACGGAAAGACATCTACCGCAGCTCCCCAAACCTTACCCGACTTAATCGCATCCACCAAAGCCGGAATCTCTACCACGTGGCCACGAGACAAATTCAAGAAAATGGCATTGTCTTTCATCCATCCAAACTCCTGCTTTCCGATGATATTGGTATTGGACTTACGGCCATCCACATGTAAACTCACGAAATCAACCGTCGACAACAATTCCTTCAAACTATTGCATTTCTTCGCATTTCCTAGCGCCAATTTATCAACGATGTCGTAGAAATAAACCTCCATGCCTAAAGCCTCTGAAATGACCGAAATCTGCGTTCCGATATTTCCGTAGCCCACTAAACCAATTTTCTTTCCACGGATCTCGTAAGAGTTCGTCGCGGATTTATCCCATACACCTGCGTGCATTTTCGTTGATTTTTCGAAAATGTTACGCGTCAACATCACCATCAGACCAATCGATAATTCCACCACACTTCGTGTATTCGAATACGGTGCATTAAACACCGCAATTCCACGATTCTCACATTCCGCCAAATCAATTTGATTGGTACCAATGCAAAAAGCGCCCACACACATCAAGCGTGATGCGTTCGGATGCTCCAATACTTTTTTCGTCAAATTGGTTTTGGAACGCAATCCGATGATCGAGACATCCTTGATTTTTTCAATCAATTCGTCTTCATCTAAAGCGCCCTTCAACAACTCCACTTGAAAACCCTCTTTGGTAAACAAAGCAACGGCTTTCGGGTGGACGTTCTCCAACAATAAAACTTTGATACGAGACTTGGGATAAGATTGCGCACGGCTCAATCCATTGATGTATAAGAACTCATCCAAGGATGGAACCACAAAATCCGCCTTATCCGTCACCGCCTTGCGCGATACGTTTTCCGTAAAGGCAAAAAACTTGTTGGCCAATCCAGCCTCACGTAATTCATAATCCGTATAGCCATCCCCTATCACAAAAACCTCCCCCTCCAAAGCCAAGGCCTGCAATAAACGAACCTTGCCCTTATCTTGAGACAATAAATTCGTATGATCATAACCTGTAATGTTGCCATCAGAATCATAGGTAAATGTATTCGCATGCACGTTCTCGGCAGCGATTCCCATTTCCTGAACAACCGGTACAATAAAATCCTTAAAGCCACTCGAAACAATCAAAATACGATCTGCGTGCTCCTTTAAAAATGCCTTGTTGCGCTTGAAGGATTCCGAAATTTTTCCTTTCAGGTAAGTAATCAATTGATCTACATGCAAACGATTCGCCGGCAATAATGCCACACGCTCACGCAATGAATCCGCAAACGAATATTCCCCCGTCATGCCTTTATCGGTGATTTCACGAATCTTGCCTACGATTTCGGCCTGCTTGGGATTCCCCTCCAAGGCGATTCGGGCTAATTCATCAAGACCCTCTACTTTCGTAAATGTGCTGTCAAAATCAATGACGATGGTTAATTGCGCTAACTCTTTGGTTGACATGTTTTTCAATTTTCAATTTCCGTTAAACCATGCAGCAGCTCTTTGCTCAGCCCAGGTTTGCCCCCGATAATTCCTCGGATAAAACCCGCAATGCCCCCCTGAATCAGGTAATTCGATTTGGACAAAATCCGAATCAATTTGTTCAGGCAAACATTCCTGCGATAAAAATGGATCGTTCTTCGCGTTCACAATTAATGTAGGCACCCGAATTCCCGACAAAAAATACAAGGAACTATTTCGTTCATAGTAATCCTCAGCATCCTTAAATCCATGCAAGGGACCCGTTATCACATTGTCGAATTCATACAAACTGCGTATAGACGCCAACATAGACGGCGTGATATCCTGCGGATACCGGGCCGACTTTTCGGTAACTTTTTCTAATAGCGTTTGTAAGAAGCGATGTGTGTAGAGTCTGTTTTCCCAACGAGTCAATTGCTGACTACTGCTGGAAAGATGCAAAGGTACAGAAAATGCCACAGCTTTTCGAACGAATTGCGATGCTTTTTTGCCATTTTCTCCCAACCATTTTAAGCTCAAATTGCCACCTAAACTGAAACCCGCCAGATAGATATCCTTTACCCCCCGCGACAAGGCCTCCTGAATCACAAAATCCAAATCATCCGTTGCTCCACTGTGGTAAAAACGAAGATTCCGATTGGGATCGCCCGAACAGCTTCGGTAATTCCAGGCCAACGCATGAAATTCCGGAAACGAACGAATTAATCCGGTGATGTAATGTCGCCGACTGTCTCCCTCCAAACCATGTGAGACAATCAATAAAGGCTTCTCATGTAATTCCCCCTTTCGTAAATGCCAATCCACATCTAAAAAATCCCCATCCGGCAATTCCAATCTTTCAGAATGCGAATGTGTCAAAGGTACTCTTCGAAATAAGGACGGATAAATACTCTGACTATGACCATCCGGCAACCAAAATGGAGCTTTGTATGCGTGCATTAAATAAAAAAGTCAGGGATTAAGGATTTTTCGTCGACCGATGGGTCCACGCGATACGGCGCAAAATCTGTCACGCCAGCCTCAGCTAGCACCGCATCATCGATAAAATAATTGCCCGTACACTCCTTGGCATCACGTTTTAAAATCTCAAAGGCAGCATCCGCCATGATTTCCGGTTTACGCGCACAACGCAACATCTCAGCATTCCCCACCGCAAATTCAATGGCTGCCGTCGCAATAATGGTTCGTGGCCATAAGGAATTAAAGGCTACTTTGCCTTTGAATTCGGCAGCCATACCCAAGGTTACCAAGGACATCCCAAATTTCGCCATCGAATATGCCACATGGTGCTGAAACCAGCGCGCCTCAAAATTCAAAGGAGGAGAAAGCGTGAGGACATGCGGATTAGCCGACTTCAATAAATGAGGCAAACATGCCCGAGAAACCAAATAGGTCCCGCGCGCATTCACTCCATGCATCAAATCAAAGCGTTTCATCTCCGTTTCCAGCGTACCTGTCAATTGAATGGCGGACGCATTATTAATCAAAACATCGATGCCCCCAAAGGTCTCAACCGCCTTGGCCACAGCCGCTAAAGCCTGATTTTCATCACGTATGTCGACAACACAGGGCAATACTTTCCCACCCAATGCCTCAATTTCAGCGGCAGCGGAAAAAATAGTGCCTTGTAATTTGGGATGGGGTTCTGCCGTCTTAGCAGCAATAACTACGTTGGCGCCCCCTGAAGCAAGTTTTTTAGCAATTGCCAAACCAATTCCACGCGAAGCGCCCGTAATAAAAACCGTTTTGTTTTTGAAGTCCATGTTGTTGAAATTAAACTTTATCTAAATTACGATTTTATTGCAAAGACTTGACAAAATTTAATTTTTGCGTTGTACTTTTGTGAACTAGTTTTGATTCCGGATAATTAATGATCACACCGTTTAAGTCAGTCAGTATTTCACACCGTAGCGCTCCACTCACCATTCGTGAGATGGTTGCACTCAATGAGGAAGAATGCAAAGCTTTTACATTGAAATGTAAGGACCTTTTCGGCCTGCAAGAATTGTTGATCGTTTCTACGTGTAATCGTACAGAACTCTATTTCACCTCCCAGGAAGATATCTCTGTATCCTTGATTAAGGCCCTCTTGATAGAAAAAGGAATTTCTAACACGGCTGATTACATCAATTATTTCGTTCAAATGAACGAAACGAATGAATCCTTAAACCATTTGTTTGAGGTAGCTACCGGTTTACAGTCGAAGGTGGTAGGTGATTTACAAATCCCCAATCAGATCAAAAAAGCGTATCAATTAGCGGCCGACCACAACATGGCGGGCCCTTATTTGCATCGCTTAATGCATACCATTTTCTACTCCAACAAGCGGGTGGCGCAAGAAACCTCGTTCCGTGATGGAGCGGCATCCGTTTCTTACGCAACCGTAGCCTTGTCGGAGGAATTATCCCAAGCCTTACCCGCACCGAAAATCCTTATTTTAGGACTCGGTGAAATTGGAATCGATGTTTGCAAAAACTTCGAAGACAAGGATTTTGCTGAGGTAACTGTCATGAACCGTACTTTGGAGAAAGCGCAACGCATTGCCCAAGGAAAAAACTTCCGCGTGGCACCTTTCGAGGACATGTGTAAGGAAGTCGAAGCAGCGGACATCATCATCTCATCGGTTCGGACAGATTCTCCAATTATTACACAGGAAAAATTGAAGGCGATGCAATTGCTTTCATTCAAATATTTCATCGACTTATCGGTACCTCGTAGCATCGAAGAAGGCGTTGAAAAAGTCACTGGTGTCTTGTTGTACAACATTGACTCGTTGAAGGAGCGTGCGGATGAGGCTTTGGCCTTACGTATGGCTTCGATTCCCGATGTGAAGCGTATCATCACAGAAAGCATTGAGAGTTTCAATGACTGGTCGAAGGAAATGGAAGTTTCCCCAACCATCCACAAACTGAAAGGTGCCTTGGAACAAATTCGCAAGGAAGAGATCAATCGTCACCTAAAAGGTTTATCTGCGGAGGAAGTGGAGAAGCTAGAAAAAATTACGGCCTCTTTAGTCCAAAAAATCATCAAACAACCCATCATACATTTGAAAGCTGCTTGTAAACGTGGCGATTCAGAGGCAATGGTGGATGTCTTGAATGATTTATTCAACCTCGAACAATACGACGAGCAAGAATCCTAATCTCATGGATAGCGCAATTCTGAATAAATTGGCCCGTTATTGCGCCTATCAGGAACGTTGCATTGCTGAAATCAAACAGAAAATCACCGAATTAGATGGAACTGCCGACGAGCAGGAATACATTCATTGGCTTCAAGAAAATAATTACCTAAACGAAAGCAGGTTCGTAGGTCTTTATATCCGATCAAAATTCAACCAGAAAAAATGGGGGCGTGGCAAGATTCAATTCGAATTGCGCAAAAAAGGGATTTCCGATTCGGAGATACAGGCCCATTGGGATGAGATCGAGGAAACTGATTACAGTGAGGCCCTCAAACAATTGCTTGAAAAGAAAGCTACTTCGCTAAAAACAGGCACACCGAACGAAAAATACCAAAAATGCTATCGAACCGGCTTGTCGAAAGGCTTTGAGCCCGGACTCGTATCGCAAGTATTAAAGGGTCTTTTCCCGAAGGGATTTGCATAAAATCATTTTTTTCATACCTTTGGGACATGAATTTCAATTCGACTACTTATTACGCAGGTTATTATTACGCAGGATATTACGTCTGCGCGTAACCGGTTTGATAGGTTTTTGATGTTAACTTATTTTCGCCGGCCTGTGAGTCGGCATTTTTATTTTATGAGCTTTTCCATTTCACCCGCGTCTCGTTTAAAGTCCGTTGAGGAATATTATTTCTCCACGAAACTCAAGCAGATTGCGTCTTTACGTGCTGCCGGCATTCCCGTGATTAACTTGGGAATTGGCAGCCCAGACCTCGCTCCTTCTTCGGAAACGATCGAGGCCTTGACCCAATCCGCCGCAAATCCTGCGAATCACGCCTACCAAGGTTATCAAGGAATTCCCGCTTTGCGCGAAGCTTTTGCAGCCTTTTATGCGAAACATTATGGGGTGAACGTGGACCCTGCCAATGAAATCTTACCCCTCATCGGTTCCAAGGAAGGCATCATGCACATCGCCATGGCCTATTTGGAAGCCGGGGATGTCACCTTGATTCCGAATCCGGGCTATCCAACCTACCAAGCGGCATGTTCCTTGGCCGGCGCCACTGTTCAGGCCTATGAATTAAGTGAAGAAAATGGCTGGTTGCCGGATTTAGAGGCATTAGACCAACAAGATTTATCCAAGGTGAAAATCATGTGGGTCAATTACCCACACATGCCCACAGGGGCCAAAGCGGATTTAGCATTCTTCGCGAAGTTGCGTGATTTTGCCATCAAGCATTCGATCCTACTCGTGAATGACAATCCATATAGCTTTATTCTCAACGAAAACCCAATAAGCCTGTTGGCCGTGCCCGGCATGAAAGACGTGGCGATCGAATTAAACTCCTTGTCCAAGTCCCACAACATGGCGGGTTGGCGGATTGGTGCAGCATTCGGTCGGGCGGAATTATTAGCACCTGTCTTAAAGTTTAAATCCAACATGGACTCAGGCATGTTCTTGCCTTTACAAGAGGCTGCGGTGAAGGCCTTGTCGGCCGATGCAACCTGGTTTGCCCAACAAAATAAAATCTACCAATCGCGCCAAAAGAAGGTATTTGAACTTTTGGATTTATTGAATTGCGTATACGATCCGGCACAAACAGGCATGTTCGTTTGGGCTCGTATTCCGGCCCATTTTGAATCGGGCTATGCGCTTTCAGATAAAATTTTAGATGAAAATGCGGTGTTTATTACACCGGGGGGAATCTTCGGTACACAGGGAAATGGCTATGTCCGAATTTCACTCTGTGCAAAGGAAGAGGTATTTCAAAAAGCGATTGATCGCATCAAAAATCAAAGCAATGGAATCTAAGAAAGTAGGAATCATCGGAATCGGATTAATCGGAGGGTCCATTGCCAAAGCCTTGCGGACCTCAGGCTGGGCATCGGAATTAATTGGTATTGAAGCCAATCCGGTTCACGCCGCAAAAGCACTCTCCTTACGTTTAGTCGATAAGGTTCAAACCTTGGAAGAGGCTATACAATCCGTGGATATATTTGTTTGCGCGACTCCCGTGGATATATTGGTGCAAATCATCCCACAGGTTTTAGACCTATTGAAACCCCATCAAATGGTCATTGAAGTCGGTTCGACGAAAACACCAGTCTACGAGGCGCTTAAAAATCACCCCAAACGAACACAATTCGTATCAACTCACCCAATGGCCGGAACGGAATTTTCAGGACCCGAGGCTGCCGTGGATGGGTTATTTACGGGAAAACGCGGTGTGATTTGTGATAAGGAATTGAGTTCACCGGAGGCTGCTTCGACCATTGAACGTTTATACCGGGATGGATTGGGCATGAATTTGATCTACATGGATTCGATTGACCATGATGTTCACACGGCCTATATTTCACACATCTCGCACATCTGTTCGTTCGCTTTGGCGAATACGGTTTTGGAAAAAGAGAAAAACGAGGAGCGGATTTTTGAATTGGCGTCCACGGGTTTTGAGTCGACCGTTCGTTTGGCCAAATCATCGCCAGAAACCTGGTCACAGATCTTCCATCAAAACCAAGACAACCTCATGGACGTACTGGACGAATACATTAATACCCTGCTGAAATACAAAGGACTTATGCTCTCAGGCAGCTACGATAAACTGAAAGAGGAATTAGGCAAGGCGAACGACATCGGTCGCATTTTGAACAAGCAATAAAAAAAGCCCCGACTCGCATCGGGGCTTTTTTGTTAGTTGGCTTTCGGTGCTTTGTAGGCAACCGGCTTCCACGTATTATTCTTTCCGTTGATGTCTGGGAAGACATGGTCCGGATCGATTGTTACGGATTTGATAGGCAAATTGGTCGATGTCTTGAATGTCCAAGAACCGCCACGCTGCCAGATTTCCACTGGGAAGTTGAAGCGCTCTTTCGCACCACCTGCAACTTCTACCTCAACAATCGCTGGCATCGCCATTTTGTCAAGGTTTTCAATCGTTACGAGAGCTCCCTTGGCAGGATCTTGATCGATGTAAACCACATCTTTCACGGATTGATCAAGTTTCCACAATTCGTAGAACCAAGCACGCCAGAACCAGCCCAAATCTTCACCGGCTCCGTCTTCCATCGCACGGAAGAAGTCACGAGGAGTTGGGTGTTTGAAGGCCCAATGCTTAATGTAGTTACGGAAAGCATAATCAAAACGATCCGGTCCTAGAATGTTCTCACGTAAAATACGCAAACCAAAACCCGGTTTATTGTAAGCTTCCCAGCCCAAATTACGCGCTTGAATCACATCAGGAATGCTCATGATCGGATCCGCCTCCGCACGGAAGATACGAGGGGCCAACTGGTGCATATCGAACTTCGGATTCTTATATTCTCCTTTGTTGAACGCATCCGTTGAATAGAAATTGATAAAGGTATTGAAGCCTTCATCCATCCAAGCAAATTTACGCTCATTATTTCCCACGATCATAGGGAACCAGTTGTGACCAAATTCATGGTCGGTTACACCCCAAAGTGAGGCCGTCTCATCGCGGTATCCACAGAAGATAATGCCTGGATATTCCATCCCTGAAACGATACCCGCCACGTTGGTCGCTACGGGATAGGTGTATTCATATAACCAATTTGAATAATGCTCAATCGATGCTTTCACATATTCCGTTGAACGCGCCCAAGCCTTCTCCCCATCGGACTCCACCGGATAAACGGAAACGGCTGTCGCCTTTTTACCGCTCGGCAAATTAATCATCGCAGCATCTTGAATGAAGGCTTTAGACGAAGCAAAGGCAACATCACGGGCATTCTTACAAGCAAATTTCCAAGTCAAACGATCCTTGGCAGGACGAGAGGACGCTTCTTTTACCTCAGCAGCTGAACGAATGATCACCGTTTTTTCAGACGTTTTCGCAGCAGCCCAACGCTTCATTTGCTCGGCTGTGTAAACTTCCGCAGGATTTAATAATTCACCAGAACCCACTACGATGTGAGACGCAGGAACGTTGATCGAGTATTCGAAATTTCCATATTCTAAGTAGAACTCGCCTGCTCCCAAATAAGGCAATACATTCCATCCTTCGATGTCATCATAGACACACATGCGTGGGAACCACTGCGCTACCGTGTAGATATCTCCGTTTTTCGTCTCTTGAATACCCATACGGTCGGAACCGTTTTTAGGGGACGTGAATGAGTAAACGATTTTGATTTTAGCGATGCCTGTTTTCTCCGACAAAGGTGCGGCCAGACGAATCTGCATCCGTGTATCTTCCACGATGTATTTGGCAGGTTGGCCATCAACCAAGACGCTTTCAATTTGATAACCACCATCGAACCCTACGTTCCCAAAACGACCCCCTAAAACAGGCGTTGTTTTACCACCGCGTGAATTGGTGTTGAAGGAATTTTGGTCTATTTGCAACCAAAGAAAAGGAAGTTTATCCGGCGAGTAATTCTTGTAGGTAATTTCTACATCGCCCGAAATTTTGTGCTTGGTATCGTCTAATGAAGCCGAAATCTTGTAATCAGCTACATTCTGCCAATACGCAGGACCTGGAACACCTGCCGCGGAGCGAGCGGGAGACACGGGACCATAGTTCCATAATGGATGGAATAATTCGTACGCATTATATTGCGCTGAAACTTGCAAAGAGCCTAACAAAAGACCGAATGCCAAAAGCTTTTTAAGCATAGTGATGAAGGTTAAAGTCTATAATTATTCAAAAATCGTCAAAATCTCATCGTCAAGCAAACGTTTTGTTAAACCAAGTGCTTTCGGAACCTCATAATGATAGAAAAACTTCATCGTATGAATCTTATCTTGATAGAATGATTTTTCAGTTGAATCCAATTTAGCAGCCGCCACATTCCCTTGCTTCAGCCATTGCCAAGCCACCACAATCAAACCAAATAGTTCCATATACAAAGTAGAATCCGCCAAGAAAACATCCGGCTGACCCGCTTTGCTCAATTTATGCATCGTCACTTTATTGAGACTCGCAAGCTCTGTGGCCAATGCCTCCGCATAGGGCTTCGTAATTTCATACTGCATCCCTTGTTGGATATCCGCCTGAATCTGCTTCACCAAAGCCTGTACCGCTTTACCTTGGGCACTTGGAATTCCGCGACCTAACAACGTCAAGCCATGAATACCCGTCGTACCCTCATAGATCGACATAATCCGTACATCACGTGCCATTTGCTCCAAAGGAAAATCCTCCGTGTAACCATAGCCACCTAAAACCTGCAAACCTTGATTGACCGATAAGATTCCCATTTCGGCCGGATAGGTTTTCGCGACTGGGGTCATGAGATCGAGAAGTAATTGGGCTTCCAACTTCTCTTCGCCTTCGAGGCATTTGGATAGATCCTCCCAAAGGAAACATTGGAATAGAAGACCCATGGCTCCTTCGACGATCGATTTTTGGTAATACAACATGCGTTGTACGTCCGGGTGATTTTGAATGAGTGTCGGCGGGGTTTCTGGATCTTTATTGGTCAACTTTCTTCCTTGGCTTCGCTCGGACGCATATTGTTTCGAGAAATGATAGGCTGCCGATGCAATGTAAGCACCGCCCATTCCCACGCCAAGGCGCGCTTCGTTCATCATTTGGAACATGTAGGAAAGACCTTTGTTGGGCTCCCCGACTAAATACCCAATTGAATCCCCTTTATCCCCAAAGGAAAGGTGCAACGCTGGTGTTGCCTTTTGGCCCATTTTATGGTAAAGTCCCATCGAAATAACCTCATTGGAAACCCACTGCCCATTTTCTTGTCGGCGCTTCGGAACCACAAAAAGCGAAATACCTTTTGTACCCTTAGGCGCACCTTCCAAGCGTGCCAATACCAAGTGAATGATATTTTCTGAAAAGTGATTATCACCCCCTGAAATAAATATTTTTTGACCTTTGATGGAATAAGTTCCATTGCCCAAGTCCTTTGCTGAAGTTGTTACGTCGTTCAACGAACTTCCCGCTTGAGGTTCAGTTAAACACATGGTTCCAGTCCATTTTCCGGATAGCATATTGGGAACAAAGGCTTGCTTCAATTCCTCGGAACCAAAGCTCGCAATCAAATGCGCCGCACCATTGCTTAATCCCGTAAACATAACGATGGAATTATTGGCTGCTCCACGGATAAATTCATGGGCTCCGCCGACAATCGATGGTAATTGTTGGCCCCCTTTTTCATAGGAAAATGTGGCTCCAATCATACCCGATTCCCCCATTTCTTTCACATAAGCCTCAACGCTTGGATGTACCTGAACAGTACCGTCAACAAGTTCTGCTTGCTTGCGATCAGAATCTACATAATGGGGACGAAGGTGGCGCTCCGCGATCTGCTCGGCGGAATCCAACACCATATCAAACATATCAGGTGCATAATCCGCATATCGGGGATATTGGCACAAAGATCCATAATTGAATACCTCTTTCAGAATGAAGTCGAGGTTACGGCGGTCATATTCTCTCGGCATAAATTTTCAGTTTAGATGGAAACAAATTTGCAGAGAAAAAATTTATTATGCAAGCATACTATATTTGAAATATAGTGTGCGCGAGACATATAAATTAAGCCATTAATTGGGAGGTAATTTTAATCCGATATTGTAAGGAATCCAGGCTGCTTTCCGACAATCCCAAAGGGGATAATTTTTATACCGAATGTTATTGAATTCGACGAAATTGACCAGTTTATTGTAAGTCTCGAAGGGGATCCCATTGTATCGATCGACGGTCAAACGTGATTTCGTTTTTCCGGCTACCATAAAGTAGCCCAATACCTGTTGGTCCGGATTATTCACACATTTCAAATTTCCAATAATCTGCGCAGGCACCTTATCGAAAATCCCTCCACCCAATTTCCGCTGATCCTCCTGGCGCTGCCAATAGGTATGCGTGGCCTTGTCGACGGAATACACCTCCAATTGCACCACCCAATCCGTAAAATCGCGGTAATCGATGGAACCGAGGGGAAGCTTAATCTTACTGCCGTCGACTAAAAAATCCGTTAGTAAAATGGGTTGGGTATTTTGAGGGGCTTGCCAACATTTACAATCACAAGCAGGAACCGGTGCTGGGGGCGGCGGTGGTTCTGGACAAGTAGTCAAAAACTGAATGAAATCTTGACGCTTGATGAAATAATAATTTTCAACCTGCTTTTTATCTGATACAAAGCCCGCTAAATCAAAGCGCATATTTTCAACTTTTTCGGCCGTCACAAATGTATAATCCAAACCCTCTGCCGCCACTGGCGTTGATAAGGTTTGCCAATCTGAGGCGATATCTTGACCGGCTTTGGTCATGATCTTCAACTGGTATTTTTTGCCAATGATTCCAACGAACGAGCTGGGAGTCTGGTAATATCCTTTAGCTGTCTCCTTGAGACTTATCGCGACTCCTGACTCATCCACAATGCGAACATCCGCACCCTGAATTGCTTGACCTTGAAACTCCGTCACATCAAAGGGTGAATATCCCGAAGTATAATTCAATCGAACCGAATAGGGCCCAGCCATATTGGACATTTCACCATAGACGACAATGGCATTGCTCAAATTTTGCGTCTTAAAGTCGGTGATCTCCG
>JACCDY010420960.1_pt1 | contig 21436 bp, 23 predicted proteins | sample 7446391 | NCBI WGS metagenome assembly JACCDY01 (sample SAMN15323451, study PRJNA562643) | freshwater metagenome | isolation source: river surface water | place: USA:Blue River Watershed | collected 2017-08-18 | reverse complement strand
TTGGTCTCGATCTTGAGTTTCAAAATGCGCTGACCACTCACCGCCTCCACCAGCGGCCCATGTGCCTCGCCACGCGGCTCGACCCAGCCAATGGCTTTTTCTTGGCTTGCGCCACACGGTACAAAACGCTCGGCATCTAAGGCCTGCTCGACTCGCTCAAGGCTTGGGCTCCAGCCCTCAGCGACTCAAGACACCATCACATTTTTGAACACGAGTCACCGTTGCTTTTCAGCTCACGCCGAAATAAAAAAGCCAACCGCAAGAGTTGGCTTTGGAAGTTGCATTGATTTTAACGCGTGCGCTCAGGCATCACTTCATCAAAGCGGCCAGCTCTTCATCGGTGATCAAGGCTGGTGCTGTCACGCGCGCAGCTGCACCTTTGATGTCTTCTTGGAGTTGGGTCAACGCTGCCCGCTGCTGTTGAAACGCATGCGACAAATGACAGGCCAAATCAGCACTAGGCAAATCAACCACTTTGCCCTCACGTGCCCAAGCCACGGTTTGAACTTGAACTTGCGCCACCAGGGTTTGGAGCTGCTCGCTCACCGATTGAATGTGATTGATCTTCTCGCGCAACTGTGCATTCTCTGGATGACGCCGCTCTATGCCTGTCATAGCTCTCACCTTTCAAAGTTTGCATCCATTATGAAGACATCCAAACACCACAAAGGCGCTTCACCACAAAACTAAAACGATAGAACTCAAAGTTACTCGCTCTGCTGTTTTTTAAAGCAAATCAGGCATCGTATTTCTAAAAATCCTCAACTTTGAATAGGAAAATAACTGCATGGAACCAGATGTTTTGACAAGCCGCATTCCCCACATCAAGCAAGCGATCTTGTCCGCCATCGAGCATCAAAAGATTGATCTGGTGTACCAAGGACAAAACGCGCTCCCCTCACACCAACTCGTGGGATTAGAAGCACTATGCCGCATCGCACCAGGCCCGTGGGGTGAAGTGACACCAGACCAATTCATTCCAGTGGCCGAGCACATCGGTTTGATTGCGCCGCTGGAGCGATTGGTCTTTGCCCAACTCGCACGCGACTTGCCACAACTGCTGCAACACCATCCCGACATCCGCGTGGGCGTGAACCTGTCCATTCGCCACATCACAGCATTGGATTTTTCTTCCTTCATCCAAAGGTGGCTCGATGCATTACCGCAGTCCACCATAGAACGTTTGGATTTTGAAATCACGGAAACCTATTTCCAACGCATTTCAAAACCTGTGATCGATGGCTTGCATGCGCTTCGCCAACGCGGCGTGCGCATCGTCATGGATGATTTTGGCTCTGGCCAATCCAGCCTTAGCCGTTTGCACACTTTGCCTTTTGATGTGATCAAGCTCGACAAGCAATTTGCCCAACAACTTGAACACCCAATGGTGTATGCCATCGTCAAAGCAGCGGTCACGTTCACACAAGAGTTTGGCATCGAGTTGATTGCGGAAGGCGTAGAAACTGCGGAGCAATGCCAAGCCCTCCAAGCACTCAACTGTCACCTGGTTCAAGGTTTTTTCTTTTCTCACCCTCAACCACTGACGCATTGGCTTTCATCGCCAAGCGCACACGCTCCTTAAATGCCTTACATCACAATTCGCTGGAAGTTCATCATCACCATTGCCGTCTCTACCGCATGGATGTTGTTATCAATTTGGCTCTCCATCCCTTGGTATGAACAACTCGCCGAGCACACCACCCCATTCATTGCCGCCTTTTTAATTGGCTTCATTGCCATCATCCCTGGCTTCATGAACGCCTTCATCATGGTGGCCTTGGCGTTGGACAAACGCCCTCGTGTGCCTTTGTTTGAGCACTACCCCAGCGTTACTGTGCTGGTCGCGGCCTACAACGAAGCTGAATCCATCGAAGACACCGTACGCAGCCTGATGCGCCAAACCTACCCAGGTGAGCTTCATGTGACCGTCATCAACGATGGTTCGGCGGACAACACCGCCGACATCGTGCGCACACTGCTGCCCGAGTACCCGAACCTCAACTTATTGGATCTGCAAAAAAATGCAGGCAAAGCCAACGCACTTAACCAAGGCTTGGCGCAATGCACCAGCCCCTTTGTCATCACCGTCGATGCCGATTGCTGGATTTGGAAAGACGGCATTCAAAACATCGTCGGTCGCCGCTTGGCCGATCCGCCCAATACCCGTGCGGTGGCTGGTGCGATTTTGATTCGCAACTCACGCCAAAACTGGCTCACCAAAGCGCAAGAGTGGGATTACTTCTTGGGCATTGCTGCCATCAAACGGATTCAATCTTTGTTTCAAGGCACGCTCGTGGCACAAGGTGCGTTCTCGCTGTACGACCGAGACACATTGGTGGAAGTCGGTGGCTGGCCAGAAACTGTGGGCGAAGACATTGTGCTCACTTGGAAAATATTGCAAGCTGGCCACCGTGTGGGCCATGCCGAAAATGCCATTGCCCTCACCCGCTGCCCCGACAACTTGACCCAGTTCATTCGTCAGCGCCAGCGTTGGTCACGCGGGCTGATTGAAGCGTTCAAGATGACGCCCAAGCTCTTGCTGCAACGCCGCATGCCTGTGTTTTACATCTGGTGGAACACCTTATTTCCATTCATGGACTTGGCCTACAGCCTCGGCTTTATTCCTGGCTTGGTGCTCGCCATGTTTGGCTACTTCTGGATCGTCGGCCCCATGACCTTGGCTCTGTTGCCCATCAGCTTTTTGATGAACTCTCTGATGTACGCCCGCAGCAAAGCCACGTTTGACGAAGTCGGCCTCAAGGTGCGCCGCAACCGTTTGGGGCTGCTGTCGTACACCTTGGTCTACAGCATCATCTTGCAACCCGCCTGCGTGTGGGGCTACATCAGCGAAATGCTGAACTTGCGCAAAACATGGGGAACCAAATGAAACATCACATCACGTTGCTGGCCGCACTCACAGCACTGAGCCTCAGCTCACAGGCATTGGCCGCAGACAACACATGGGCCATCTCACCTGCATGGAACCAATCCAGCGACAGCGATGGCTTGCACATTCACAAAGCTTTTGCCTCAGCCATGCCCAGCTACACCAATGGCCTGAAATGGCAAGGTGTTGAGTGGCAAGAACAGCGCTACAAACAAAACAGCACCAGCTTGAGTGGCCGTGGTGTGAACTACACCGCACAAGATTTGGATGCACTCACAGGCTTGGGCTACAGTCTGAAAGTGGGCCTTAACCAAGGTTCGGAAAAAACAACAGTGATTGGCGACTGGAACTACAACCAAGCCTTCAATTCACAACTGAATTGGGGCGTGTTTGCCAGCCGCGACTGGGTGGAATCCATCGGCGCGTTGCAACAAGGCATTCACTACGACTTGGTAGGCGGCAATGTGGACTACCAAGTGCATCCCCGCGTTACCCTGGTAGGTGCTTTGGCGCAAACCCATTTCTCAGATGGGAAAGACCGTCAACAACAACGTGCTCGTGCCGTATGGGATGCTTGGCCCGACCAAGGCATCACCCTACAGTGGGCATACAAACACCAGTTAGGCGACAGCAACGGCGTGACAGCGCATCACTATTTCAATCCAGACCGCTTGGATGAATCCATGGGCCTCATTGGTTGGCGTCGTCGCATGGAGGGTTGGCAGTGGTATGCACGCTTAGGCGAGGGCCGTCAACAAGTGAACAACGCAGGCCACACACCCGCACGCTTGGCCGAGCTGCAACTCACCAGCCCTGTACGTGGTGACTGGTACTTCAAACTGCGTGCAGGACGCAGCGAAAGCATGGGCCTGTACAGCAGCAACGACGGGTATGTTTACAGATATTTCGACGTGCAATGGATCTGGCGCTTGGGTCGGTAATCTAAGCGGCAGAGAGTGACAAGCCATCGCCACGATCTGCATCAAATGTCGACACACGGTTGCGTCCGCCACGCTTGGCCTCGTACATCGCTTGGTCAGCGTGTTGCTGAATGGCCTGCATGGTCTCTTGGTCAAAGCGTTTCACAGCCACGCCGATACTGGCGGTGATCTTCAAGCGCACCCCATCTACCTCGATGTGGATAGACTCAATCGCCATGCGTAATGTCTCGGCCAACTGTTGCGCCCCAAGCACTTGCGTATTGGGCAGAAAGACAGAGAACTCTTCACCACCGATGCGCCCCACGATGTCGCTGCGACGCACTGTGGTTTGAAGCGTCTGCGCTACTGCGCGCAACACATCATCCCCCACCGCATGACCGTAGGTGTCGTTGATCGATTTGAAATGGTCAAGGTCAATGAACAACACCGCAAACGCTTGGTTGGCCCGTTGACTGGCGTGAATTTGCTGATCACATGCGCGGTAATAGGCCCCTGCATTGAACACCCGCGTCAGCGGATCATGGCTCGCCAGATCTTGCAATTGCATGTTGTAGTCGCGCATACGCTTGAAGTAAGACATCGAACGATCCACATACGCATGGAATGACACCCCCAAATACAGCATCGCTAATACGCCTGTCGCCATCGCGCTTGGCGAATACGGCTGCTCTAGATGTTGATTGATGGTCAAAAAACCTACGACCGTCAGGCTTGTCACAAACCAACCTGGCCTCTGCCCTAGCAAAATAAATACACAAGGAATATTTGTGTAAAACCACAAAACACGCAACTCATCCACCGGCACATACACCAGCGCAGAAATACTTTCTATCAGACTCAGTACCTCATACGTCCAGCCAATGCGCTTAAAACGCTTGGGCGAACCTCGCAACAGCAACCACAACAACAACGTCACCGACACGAAAGTGATCATCATGCGGCCATGCGCCCAGCCAATCAGATTGATCTGACTGATCAACCCCAAAATGAACAGCCCCGTCAATGCGGCTGCCGTAAGCATGAGCACGATGAGAAACTTGTAGCGAAACTCTAGGTACTCTTCTTGTTCTGAAAACTGAACAGAACCAAAGGCCAGCCATTTCAGGGCACGCATAGGTGCGGCAACTACGCGGGTAAACATAAAATTCCTATCGAAGGTATTAGTCTTCATGATAAGAATTGAAACACAAACTCACAAGCCCAAATGTCAAATCACGAACAAACCTCCAAAAAAGCCAAATTTGCCGATATGAAGTTTCAAGTGGGCCAGCGGGTGCAGCTCATTCAAGACGGTGCGGGCGCACACAAGCACTACACCAGCGTCATTGGCTGGGTAGAAAACGAGTTCTTGATGTTGCGGGTGCCGCAAGATGATGGCTGGATCACACACCTCAGCGAAGGCATGAACGTGGAAGTGCGTTTGTTCTCGGGCCTGTCCATCTTCACCTTCAAGAGCCGCATCAACACCATGCTGCTCAACCCACGCAATTACATGCTGATGAGCTTTCCTGAAGACATTCATGAAAGCCCCATGCGCGCCCATCTGCGCGTGCGCACCTCGCTGCCCGTGGAAATTTTGGCTTCCCCCTTAGCGGGCCACAACCTTGGCGAATTTCACCTGCACGACATCAGCGGCGGCGGCACATCCATCGTCGGCCCTCGCAAATTAGGTGACGTTGACAGTGCGGTGCAGCTGCGCTTGCGCTTTGACCTGCAATCCACTGGGAAATCTGAACAAGTGGACATGCGGGGCACCATTCAAAACGTCGAACTGGTCCACCGCAACAACCAAGCCGAGACCCAACCCGAGTACCAGCATGGCGTGCGGTTTGATGAACCTGATGCGCGCGTGGTGTTGCTGGTGCATGAATTGCAGCAGCGTACGCACTGAGGCACCAAGTGTTGAACCCCATTCATTGGCGCCTATTGCTTTGGCTGGCCTTGCTGCTAGTCAACCTTCCCGCATGTGCCCAACAAGGCGACTGTGGCTTTATTCAAAACCCTGACCGTCAAGCCTATTGCCGTGCCATCAGCGGTGGTGGGTCTAGCCACTGTGGGTTTATTCGCGACAGCGACCTGCAAGCACGTTGCCGCGCCGAAACGGGTGGCGGCAGCGGCCAGTGCGGATTCATTCGTGACCACGACATGCAGGCTGCTTGCCGTGCCAATGCAGAACGCGCCAACACGTCATCATCTAGCAGCTCGGGCCAATGCGGGTTCATTCAAAACCCAGACAAACAAGCCTATTGCCGCGCCACCACCGGCGGGGGTAGCGGCCAATGTAGCTTTATCCGCGACAGCGACCTACAAGCCATGTGCCGCGCCGAGACAGGCGGCGGCAGTGGGCAATGCGGCTTTATTCGCGACCGCGACATGCAGGCCGCCTGCAGGGCAAAGACACGCTAAGCCTGCGTATCCACCAAATGCGTGCCATCGGGCAAGTGTGGCCGTGGTGGGTGTGGCGCATGCACGGTGTGTGCTGATTGAGCCGCCTGAGTCGTATGAGTTGCCAAAGGCGTGGCGTTGATCAGCTTGGCTTTGATCTCGCGCACGATTTGCTGCGCCAAGTACACACTGCCCGCATCTAGTGCCTTGGACAGGCGCACAAACTGTGCATCGGTGCTGAGCGATTGATCGAAATTTATCAACACCTTGAGCGCGTGTTTGGAGGCTTCGAGGTTGCCGTGCTCTACCGCATCAATCAGCGCCAATTTCTTTTGACGCCGTTGGTGCTGCCTGTCTTGCGGCGTACTGCCGTGCCCACCGTAACCGCTAGGGTAGGCGTTGACACGCATCATGCTTGTGGGTTCCATAGAAAGCTCCTTCCAGATGTTCAGGTCATTTCTGTGTGTTCCTTGTTGCGGCAATTGGCTTGTCCAATTGGGGGCAAACATGCATAAGGCGTGCCAAAGCGCAAGTGGCAATGGTTTGCCAACATTCAAGTCAACTATGTAAACCACTAATGAAGGTCACTGCTAACGAGGTTTCAGCTACTCACTTGTTCACCCCAATAACCTACAAGTGAAGATGGTCTTTATTGACGCCTCCAAACAATGCAGCAAGAATATTTCTTCAGTGAACAACCATTTCACTAAAGAAACAACTTAAAGAGGCTACGAACTGTATGACCCTTATGGCAGCCCCCAGGACAGCGATTGAATTCATTGGCGTGGACAAACGATTTGGCAAGCCTGGCAGTACAGCGGAGGTATTGGCTGCACGCGATGTCACATTCTCTGTGACCACAGGTGAGGTTGTCTCCATCATTGGCCCCTCAGGCTGCGGCAAAAGCACATTGCTCAATATGGGCTCTGGTTTGACTAAGCCGAGCGCAGGCATCGTCAAGGTGGCTGACGAGGTGGTGAATGGTCCCAACAAGCATGTGGCCTTCATGTTGCAAAAAGATTTGCTCATGCCGTGGCGCACCGTGGCGCAAAACATCGAGTTTGGTTTGGAGCTTCGCGGTACGCCGCCAGCACAGCGTCACGAAATTTCGCAACGCTTAATCGCGCAGTGTCATCTCACAGGATTTGGCGAACATTACCCACATCAACTCTCAGGTGGCATGCGTCAACGTGCAGCCATGGCGCGTACCTTGGCCGTAGATCCACTTGTCCTGCTAATGGACGAACCCTTTTCTGCACTAGATGCACAAACCAAAATGATCTTGCAACAAGATTTGGCTCGCACCGTGTCAGAACAAGGCAAAACGGTGCTGTTCATCACCCATGACTTGGCTGAAGCTGTGGCGTTGTCTGACCGTATTTTGGTCATGAGCGAACGTCCAGGCACCATCGTCAAGCAAATCACCGTCGACATTCCAGACCGGCACAACCCAATGCAGCGACGCAAGCACGCCGATGTAGGGGGCTATGTGGCCATGCTGATGGATTTGCTCAAGCTAGACGCCAACACAGAAGTCCATTGAATTCATAACTCGCTATCGTTTCCGTTTGTTCAACCAACCTTAGGGGATTTACCATGCGCCGTTCCGCACTCTCACACATCAGCCGCCGCCTGGTGGTCGCTACGCTTGCTTGTGCATCAGTCACATTGCCCATGATGGCCAAAGCGCAAAACTTGCAAGAAATCACGTACTTGCTGCCAGCACCAGGCACATTGCCAGCGTTTGGTCCTTGGATGATTGCGCAAGCCAAAGGCTATTACAAAGCTGAAGGCTTAGATGTGAAGTTTGTTACTGCACGTGGTGGCGTCGACGTTGCCAAGCAAGTAGGTGCCGGAAATGCCGTGATTGGAGGTGCGATTGGCGATACTCCTATCATTGCGCGCGCACAGGGAATTCCCGTCAAAGCTGTCGCGGTATTAGGCGCAGGATCTTTGACACAACTGGTGACACACAAAGACGAACGCATCGAAAGCCCACGTGAGCTCAAAGGCAAAACAGTGACTGTGCTGGCCTACACCGACACCACTTACTATGCGCTGCTCGGTATGTTGAGCAAAGTGGGTTTAACCAAAGACGATGTCAACATCCAAGCTGCTGGTCCAGCGGGTGTATGGCAACAGTTTGCATCCAAAAAAGCAGTTGGTATGGCTGGTGTACCAGATTGGACTGTGAGCTCAATGGATGCAGGTGCGCAGGTTGACATCTTGCCTGCCGATATCTATTTCAAGAGCATGGCGCAAGCCATTTTGGCTTCGGATGACACGATTGAAAAAAATCCTCAGCTGGTTCAAAAGCTCGTGCGCGCCACACTCAAAGGTATGAAAGACATCATGGCTGACCCAAAAGCTGCCACGAAGGTTTATGTCGAACACGTCCCAGCACATAAAGGCAAAGAAGCTTCCATATTGAAAGCCTTTGAGCTGTACAACCAATATGTCTACGCCGCACAAAAAGTGCCAGGACAAATGGACGAAAGCCGTTTGAGCGAATTACAAAAGTTCTATGTCACCAATGGCATTGTTCCCAAAGAGGTGCCAGTCAAAGACTTGTACACCAACAAATTTGTAATGGGCAAGTAACCAGCCATGACCATGAACCAAGATCGCATTGTCACAACGGGTTGGAGCCTGGTGGTTCTAGTTCTGTTTCTCTCCGCCTGGGAGTGGGGTCCCGCTTTCTTGGGTATCCCCGACTTTGTGCTGCCTCGATTCTCAGCGGTATGCGACGAGGCCATGCGAATTTGGGAAGTTGAAAAACTACTTTGGCATGCAGGCATCACTGCCGCCGAAGTCGTGATTGGCTTTGTCTTGGGCTCCTTACTGGGTGCCCTGATTGGCTATGCATTGGGCATGTCACCACGCGTCGAGGCGGTGCTTTCACCCTATCTTTTGGCGCTTCAAATTGCACCCAAAGTGGCCTTTGCGCCCTTGTTTGTGATGTGGTTGGGTTACACCATGTATCCCAAAATCTTGGTTGCAGTCTTAATTGTTTTTTTCCCGGTGCTGATTAATGTGCTGTCGGCCATGCGTACGATTGATCACGACATGATCAATTTGGCACGCTCTTTCTCCGCCACACGCCTGCAAGTGTTCCGCATGGTCGAATATCCCACAACCTTGCCCGCTTTGTTCTCGGGTTTGCGCATTGCAAGCACCTTAGCAGTCATTGGGGTGGTCGTTGGTGAGTTGGTGGGCGGCAACATGGGCTTGGGCTTTTTATTGGTGTTCTTCGAAGGCCAAGGTAATACCGCTGGCGTGTTTGTCGTCATTGGTGCACTGACTGTGATTGGCATCTTTGCGTATTACGCTGTGGTGCTTGCTGAGCGTCGCGTGCTGCACTATTTGCCTAGCGCTGAACGACGGATGGCCTGAGATGACATCACCAGAAATCAACCTACAAGAGCGCCGAGTGTTGGTGACCGGTGGCGCGCGCGGCTTAGGCGAAGCTTTCGCACGTGCATTGGTCCAAGCCGGAGCGCGGGTCATCATCAGCGATGTACTGCATGAGCGCGGCCAAGCGCTAGCTGCCGAGCTTGGCTCAAACGTGTATTACCTCCCGATGGACATGTGCGACCCACAAGCCATACAAACTGGCGTGGATGCAGCGGCATCCCACTGGAAAGGTTTGGATGGCTTGGTGAATAACGCTGCCATCACCAACTCGGGGGGTAAAGACATGCACGAGATCAGCGTCGAGACATGGGACCAAGTGATGGCGGTGAATGTGCGAGGGCCCTGGCTTGCAACAATTGCGGCTCAAAAACATTTGGCAGCCTCTGGCAGTGGACGCGTTGTGAACGTGGCCTCTGACACTGCCCTGTGGGGTGCTCCTCGCTTGATGGCTTACGTGGCTAGTAAAGGCGCCGTGATGTCGATGACAAGATCCATGGCTCGCGAGCTGGGTCCCCAGGGCATCACCGTCAATGCCATTGCCCCTGGATTGACATTGGTAGAGGCTACCGCCTATGTGCCAGAAGCGCGCCACCAGTACTACCAACAAGGGCGGGCCATCTCGCGCGCGCAAGTGCCAGACGATGTAACCGCCACCGTCTTATTTTTATTGTCCCGCGGCAGTGGCTACGTAACAGGACAAGTGTTGCCCGTCAATGGCGGGTTTGTGATGAATTGATTGTTTGAGGAGAAACCATGACTTCCACCCCTGCTGCCAACGAACCGATCTTCAACGAACGTGGATTGATGGATGCGCAAATCCCAGCTGAAGCAGACATCCAGCGCTCACTGATGCAACCAGAAGGTAAAAACTTCAGCGACTGGCTAGAGTCACGCGTGGCGCGTTTTGCAACACGCCGCTATGACTGGGATGCCCTTAAGTTTCAAACACAAGTTGATGCGCGTTACCGCCGTGCCCAAATGCGCTACATGGGTACTGGTGCCACGGGCGTTGCCAGCGATAGCAACACGGTCCCCTCGGCTCACTTCACCTTTTCAACCATGGTCATCCCTGCTGGTGGTATTGGCCCATCGCACATCCACTACGACGTGGAAGAAGTGTTCTTCGTCTTACGCGGCAAGATGAAGATCGTGATTGAAAAAGATGGCGAACGTTGGGAATCGATTTTGAACGAGCGCGATCTCATCTCTGTCCCACCTGGCGTGTACCGCGAAGAAGTCAATATCACGGATGAAGATGCCTTGATGTGCGTGATGTTGGGCACACCCAAACCCATCACTCCCACATATCCACCCGAGCATCCGCTGTCCAAGATCAAACGCTAAACCAGTCATGTCAGAGCACACCCTACAGAAACGACTGTTGCACTTTGCGCCGCAAGGTGTAGACACGTCAGTCGGGCGTGTGCAATACAGAGAAGCAGGAAACGCCCAGGCACCACGAACCTGCGTTTTGTTGCATGGCATTGGGTCGGGCTCTGCAAGTTGGCTGGCACAGCTCGAAGCAGCCGCCTCAGCGCCAGATGAAGTTCATGTGCTAGCTTGGGAAGCCCCAGGCTATGGTGACTCACGCGCCGTGCAGAGCGAACACCCCAGAGCCAGCGACTACGCCCACCATCTGTGGGCATGGTTAAACGCTCTGCATATCACCCACCCCATCACGTTGGTGGGACACTCGTTAGGAGCCTTGATGGCTGCATCTGCTGCCATCTCACAGCCCTCCCGTGTGCAACAGCTGGTGCTGCTCGCACCTGCTCAAGGCTATGGCGCATCACCGGCAGAAATTCGCAACCAAAAGCGCGATGACCGTTTGCATAATCTAACAACGCTTGGTCCAGCAGGCATAGCGGCCCAGCGCAGTAAAGCCATGCTGTCAGACCGCGCAACTGAAGCTCAAATTACCTTTATTCAGCACATCATGGCGCAGGTGCATGTGCATGGTTACACGCAAGCTACGCACCTATTGGCTCAAGGCGACTTGTTAACAGATTTGACGCAGTGGTCAGGTTCGCTGACAGTGGCCAGTGGTCGTTCAGACACCATCACACCCATGGCCAATTGCCAGGCCTTGGCACAAGCCTGCCAGGTAAATTGGCATGACTTAGGCGATGTCGGGCACGCCTGTGCCCTAGAAGGTGCAGCTGCGATCAATGCGTTGTTACAACTCCCAACCCTCAACAAGGTCAACGCATGAGCGACGCACAAGACGACAAATATGTGGTGCCTGCCTTACAGCGAGGTCTAGAACTGCTGGGCCAATTCACGCGACAAACGCCAACCCTAACGGGTGCAGAACTAGCGCGCAACTTGAATTTGCCACGCGCCTCTGTGTTTCGAATATTGCATACCCTCGAACGATCAGGTTTTGTTGAACGACTGGGTGACTCAGCCAGTTATAAGCTCAGCATCGGCGTCTTGCGACTGGGGTTTGAGTATCTATCGTCCATAGAATTGACCGAGCATGGCCGCCCCGTGGTAGATCAACTGCGAGACAGCTCTGGCTACTCAGCCCACTTGGTGGTGCGCGACGGTCGTGATGTGGTCTTTGTCGTCAAAGCGCCTGGACGTAGCGCACTCTTTCACTCCATCCAAGTAGGTGCACGTTTGCCAGCACACGCAACTGTGTTGGGCCGGTTGTTGTTGTCAGATTTGTCCATGGAAGAACTCTCAGAGCTATATCCAGAAAAAACACTGACCCGATACACCGACAAAACACCCACTTCACTGAAACAACTCAAAGCACTCATCGATGCCGATCGCGACGCTGGCTACGGCTTGAGTCAAGGTGGGTTTGAAACTGGCATCTCTACCATTGCAGCCCCTGTGTTTAACGACGAGCAACGTGTAGTTGCCGCCATGAGCATTACCGTGCCAGCACAACAAGTGACACGTGAACAAGCCGATCATTTGATTCAACTGGTCTGCGGTGCCGCATCTCAGCTGACGAAACGTATCAGTCATCTTTAAAGAAATAACCAGTCCCATGTCTACTGCTCCAAACACAAACCAAATCACCGTGGGTGAACTCGCGGCACGATTTCTAGAAGCGTGTGGCGTCAAGGCCGCATTCGGTGTGATTTCAATCCACAACATGCCCATCTTGGATGCCTTCCACCGCCGTCAACACATTCGCTTTGTATCCGCACGCGGCGAAGCTGGTGCCTGTAATATGGCCGATGCATATGCACGCGTCACTGGCACATTGGGTGTCTGTGTCACCAGTACGGGCACAGGGGCAGGCAATGCTGCGGGGGCTTTAATTGAAGCCATGACCGCAGGCACCCCCATGTTGCACTTGACGGGACAAATCGAGTCCGACTACTTGGACCGCGATTTAGGCTATATCCACGAAGCACCTGCACAGCTGGCCATGCTGTCAGCGGCAGGCAAAGCCGCATTTCGCATTCGCAATGCAGAAACTGCATTAGCCACCTTGCGCGAAGCTGCACGCTTGGCATTTACCCCACCATGTGGCCCTGTCAGTATCGAGATTCCCATCGACATCCAAGCTAAGTTGTTGCCTGTGCCTGAAGATTTACAGCCCTTGCCTGTCAACCCTGTGCTGGCCGCACCTACCGAAGTGCATGCATTGGCCCAACGCTTGAAATCGGCCAAACGCCCTTTGTTATGGGTCGGCGGCGGCGGACGTGCCGCAGGTCCGGCCGTGGAACGATTTGTAAAAATGGGATGGGGATTGGTGACCTCGGTCCAAGGTCGTGGTGTCTTGCCGGAAACGCATCCAGCCAACTTGGGTTCGTACAACTTGCAAAAGCCAGCGGAAGATCTGTACCAAACCTGCGATGCTATGTTGGTGGTGGGCTCTCGCCTACGCAGCAATGAAACCTTGCGCTACAAACTCAAACTGCCCAAGCACCTCTACCGAATTGATGCCAATGCATTGGCCCACAACCGAGGCTACCCCAGTGATTACTTTGTACAAGGCGATGCGCTCACCACCTTGAATGCGCTGGCTGACTTGCTAGAAGATCACATGCAGATTGATCCTACCCTTCTGAAAGATGTGCAAAAGGCACACACACAAGCAGTGGATATGGTCGATGCCACTTTAGGCCCTTACGTTCACTTGAAAAAAGCCTTGGCTGATCAAGTTGGCCCAGACTTTTGGTGGGTACGCGACATCACGTTATCGAACAGCATGTGGGGCAACCGTGCACCAATGCTCAATCACCCGCGTGCGGGTGTACATGCACTAGGCGGCGGTATCGGTCAAGGTTTAGCCATGGCCATTGGCACAGCTATCGCAGACCACACACACCAACTCCATCGCAAGACAGTGGCCTTGGTAGGCGATGGAGGCTTCATGCTAAACGTTGGCGAACTGGCCTGCGCCGTACAAGAAAAAGCCAACTTGGTCGTGCTGCTCATGAACGACAGCCGCTATGGCGTGATCAAAAATATCCAAGACGATTTGTATGGTAGTCGCCATTGTTATGTGGACTTGCACAACCCCGATTTCTCACAGTTTTGTAGCAGCCTGACAGTCCCACATTTCAAGCTCTCAGACCCCGCGCGATCTTCAGAAATCCTCCAACAAGCCTTTGCCCAATCGGGCCCTGTGGTGGTGGAGGTCGACATGCAAGCATGGGGACCTTTTGCCGCCAAATTTGCAGGCCCTATTTTAAAAAAGGACTGAAAGGCCATGACGCCACCCGTTTTACAAGTCACCTTGATTGGCTGGGGTGCGATAGCGCGTTCAATTTTTCAGCGTCTGTCACCAGACCCGCGGGTACGCATTTCTCACGTGGTGGTGCGCGAAAACAAAGTGGCCGATACCCAAGTGCAATTAGGCTCCTCCGTCACCGCGTGTGCGGTAGTGCCCAGCGATGCACAGTTGGTCTTGGAATGTGCAAGCCATACCGCACTCGTCGAACACGTGTTGCCTGCACTGCAGCGTGGTGTGAGCTGTGGTGTGTTGTCGGTGGGCGCCTTATCTGAAGTGAATTTACCTGAACGCTTGGAAGCTGCTGCACGCCAAGGTCATGCCCAATTGCATCTGCTGGCAGGCGCCATCGGTGGCATCGATGCCATTGCTGCCGCGCGAACAGCAGGGTTGACACATGTGACCTACACCGGACGCAAACCACCTATCGGATGGCGCGACTCACCTGCAGAGCAAGTGGTGAACTTGGGCCAACTCACCGAACCCGCCGTGATCTTGGATGCATCGGCTCGCGAGGCGGCACGTTTGTACCCCAAAAATGCCAACGTGGCAGCCACCATTTCTTTTGCAGGCGTGGGGCTTGATGCCACGCGCGTTCGTTTGATCGCCGACCCCAACGTGACCGAAAACATCCATGAAATTCACATGCAAGGCGCCTTTGGCGAGATGCACCTCACCATGCGTGGCAAACCCTTGCCCGATAACCCCAAAACATCGGCATTGACTGTGTTGTCAGCCGTTCGGTTTTTACAAAACCAAACTGCATCCATCACGATCTGAACCAGCGAGTTCCTATGACCCAAAAAATTCAAACCCTCATAGCAGGGCAATGGCGCGATGCATCTGGGCCTGAATACAGCACCGAGTACCCCGCTGACGGTAGCACTGTGGCCAGTTTGCATGCAGCCACCGCCGACGACGTGAACGAAGCCGTACAAACCGCCGAAACAGCACGTCATCAACCAGCATGGGCCAACCTCAAACGCCACGAGCGCGCAGGCATCTTGCACCGCATCGCTGCTGGCATTCGTGCACGTGGCGAAGAGTTGGCACAACTGCAACGCTTGGACAATGGCAAACCCATCAACGAAACACGCGCCTTGGTAGCCAGTGCAGCGGGGACGTTTCAATTTTTTGCAGCAGCTTGTGAAACTTGGGAAGAGGCACTCACTCCTGCACGTGGCGACTACATGACCATGAGCGTGCATGAACCCTTGGGCGTGGTGGGCGCCATCACCCCTTGGAATTCTCCTATCGCCAGCGAAGCCCAAAAGCTAGCACCTGCCTTAGCTGCAGGTTGTGCAGTGGTTTTTAAACCTGCCGAAATCACCCCCCGAATGGCGATTGAACTGGCCAAAATTGCACAGCAAGCAGGTGTGCCAGACGGCATTGTCAGTGTCCTCCCTGGCAAAGGCTCTGTGGTCGGCGACGCCTTGGTCAAGCACCCCTTGATCAAGCGAATTGCTTTCACAGGTGGCACCGCTGTGGGCATGGGAATTCAACGTTTGGCTGCCGAGAAACTGATGCCCACTTCGCTCGAACTCGGCGGCAAATCACCCACCATTGTGTGTGCTGATGCCGACTTAGACCATGCTGTTGCAGGCGTGCTCTACGGCATCTTTAGTTCTTCAGGCGAATCATGCATTGCAGGCTCGCGCGCCTTTGTGCATGTCAGTGTGTATGACGAATTCAAGCGTCGTTTGCTCGCCGGTGTGAAAAACCTTCGCGTGGGCGACCCCGCCAGCGAATCCACACAAATGGGGCCTTTGGTCAACATGGGTCACCGCGCATCGGTGGAGCGCTATGTGCAACTGGGTCTTGACGAAGGCGGCAAGGTGCTGTTTGGCGGCCAACGTCCTCAAGGTGCCATGTATGACAAAGGCAGCTACTACATGCCCACCATCATCGAAGGTCTGCCTAACCAAGCCCGCATGTGCCAAGAAGAAATCTTTGGCCCCATATTGGCCTTGCTGCCTTGGTCAGACGAAGCCGATTTGATTGCGCAATGCAACGACAACGTCTATGGCCTTGCCTCTGGCATTTGGACCCGTGACTACAAAGCCGCATGGCGCATTGGTCAAGCCTTGCAAACTGGTACGGTGTGGATCAACACTTACAAGCTGTTCTCAGTCAGCACCCCGTTTGGTGGTGTCAAACTCAGTGGCACAGGACGCGAAAAGGGGCGCCTAGGCATTCTGGAATACACCAGTCAAAAGAGCTTTTACTGGGGGCTCAACGAACACCCCATGCCGTGGGCAACGGCATGATCACGCAATAGGTACGACATGGATTTAGGCATTGCTGGAAAAAAAGCATTGGTTTGCGGTGCCAGTGCAGGCTTGGGTTTCGCTTGCGCGCAGGCCTTGGTTGAAGCTGGGGTGCATGTGGTCATCGTGGCACGCACCGAAGATACGTTGCGACAAGCCGCGCACAAGTTGCGTGATTTAAAAGCAGGCGAAGTGTCTTTTGTAGCCGCTGACGTCACCACCGATACAGGTCGACAACACATTTTGACGGCACATCCAGAGTTAGACATCTTGGTCACCAATGCTGGCGGCCCCCCACCAGGCGACTTCCGACAGTGGGGACGCGACACTTGGATCAAAGCCTTAGATGCCAACATGCTGACCCCCATTGAACTCATCAAGGCCACGGTCGATGGCATGATGGCGCGTGGCTTTGGCCGCATCATCAACATCACCTCCAGCGCCGTCAAAGCGCCCGTGGATGGTTTGGGTTTGTCCAATGGCGCACGCAGTGGCTTGACAGGTTTTGTGGCTGGCTTGGCTCGGAGCACGATCGCACATGGTGTGACCATTAATAACCTCTTGCCTGGTACGTTTGACACTGCGCGCTTAGCTAGTAACTTTGCCGCACAAGCACAACGCGAAGGCAGCACGCCCGAGTCAGTGCGTGCCGTACGTATCGCCAAGCACCCTGCCAAACGTTTGGGTCAACCCGCTGAGCTCGGCAACACCTGTGCGTTTTTATGCAGCGTACATGCTGGGTACATCAATGGACAGAACATCTTGCTGGATGGTGGCTCCTTCCCTGGTGTTTGAACCACACACGCGCTGCATCTGATCTTTACAAATCAAGCACCAAACGCTCTGATTTACAGCCAGACACGCACACCATCATCACTCGATTCTCAGCCTGCTCGGCAGGACTCAACACCGAGTCACGATGGTCTGGAATACCTTCCAGAACCCGTGTTTCGCAAGAACCACAAATACCTTCTTCGCAACTCGTCATGAAGTCGGCCTTCGCCTCTTGCAGCGCTGCCAACAGCGACAACGCAGGCGTGATCTCGATCACCTTACCTGATCGCTTAAGCTCAACCGTATACCGCTGCTGTGCGTCACTAGACGCAGCCACTTCAACCGCTGCAAATCGCTCGATGTGTGCATTGACGTAGCCCAACGACTGACAACTGGCTTCAAAGGCGTCCAGCATGACCGCTGGACCACAGGCGTAATAGTGTGTACCTGATGCATGGCGCGCTGCCAGTAATGCCTTCAAATCGGGGGGACCACCTTGCACATCATCGAAGTGAAAATGCACGTTAGCTCCTAAAGCCTCGACATCCTCCACGAACGCTGCATGCATTCGTGACCGTGCAAAGTACAGCACCTCAAACGACTTGCCTAATGTTTGTAAACGCTTGGCCATGCACAAAATGGGCGTAATGCCGATACCCCCAGCCACCAACACTGAATGCGCTGCTTCTTCGTGTAAAGCAAAGTTGTTGCGAGGCGATGAAATATCCAACCGCATGCCAACACGCAGTTGCTCATGCATGGCCTTTGAGCCACCTCGACTTTTCGAGTCTTTTAATACACCCAACACATAGCGGTGACGCTCGCTGCAATCATTCAAGAGTGAATAGCTTCGCACCATCCCATTGGGCAAATAGCAATCAATATGTGAACCAGCCTCAAACGCAGGTAAGTCTTGCCTCTGAGGCGAGCGCAAATCAATGCTGATGATGCCCTCAGCCTCATACCGCAAGGTGTGCACAAAAACTTGCATCGTGTTGGAAGCCATATGTCATCAAGCCTTGACGTTTTGTTTGTCGAGTTGTTGTTGCGCAAGATTCTTCATAATTCGGCGCAAACGCACTATGCCCATGTCGTGCTGGTACAGGTGCTCTCGTTGGTTGGCATCTGGCTCCATGTGCTCCATGGCCACACGATCTTGTTCCAACACATTCCAATGACGTGCTTCTAAGCGGTTTTTATACAAGAAGCGCCATGTGTCACGCTGCCATCCAGACACCTTGCGGCAACGCCAAAAGAAAATACCAGCAGCTTCACGCGTGATTGGCACATAACTGCCAATGATGGTGAAAGGGCCACCAGGACCGCCAGTCTTGGGGTATGGAATTTCCAAACGCATTAAATGGATGTCTGTTTCGATCCATTCAGTCCAGTCAAAGTTGACGTTGCGTTGGCCTTTTTTCTCAAACGAAAAACCTGTCTCTGTCTCACGGATTTGAAACTCAGCCGTCAAATCACCTTCAGACATCGTGTGTGACTGCTTGTGCAAATACGCACCGTGCATCGGATCTATGACGTTTTCCATCACGTAACGATAGTCACAGCCCCATTCGGTGTAACAAATAAATGACGACCACTCAGGCGATGTCAACTCCTCTGGCAATCGCAGTGGCGGTGGGGTTTCAAGTTGTGGATCGAGGGCATTGAAAAGAAAAATTGCACCGTTGGTCTCAGCGGTATGAAAGGTTCGGGTTTGACGCGACCCTTCTAATTTGCAGCCAGGACTGCCTGGTACACGGGTCACTGTCCCGTCGCAACGCACTTCAACTCCATGGTAAGGACATGCAATTCGATCACCCAAAATCACCCCAAGTGACAGGGGCGCTCCGCGGTGTGGGCAATGATCTTCCAACGCATGAACTTTGCCAGCTTGGTCACGCCACAGCACAATTTTGTAGCCCAAGCGACGCAACGATACAGGGTTGTCTTTTACAAAACTAGAAGGGCACACGGGATACCACAAGTCTTTCAAACCCGCTGCCAATGTTGCCTCGATGGGGTCTTGGTGAAATTGGATCGTAGAAGTAGTCATATCAAGCTCCTGTCTGTATCAATTACCCAAGCGTGCCATTTCGCGCTCGAACGATGTGGGGGTCCATGCTTGGCCGTCAGGACCAGAAGGGCCTGCTGTATTGAGGTAGTCCACCAATGCTGGCAGCTCATGAATGCCTTGTGCAAAAGCGCGTTCAATCGAATCACCTAGCAAGTTTTCATATGCAGTCGGAGGTGCAGTGCGATGTTGATGGGTTTCATTTGACAAGAGAGGAAGTTGACGCATGGGTAGTCTCCATTCAGTTTTTTGATTTATCGGTCATGAAGCGGCCACTAGGAGCTTCTGCATCTTTTTGTCGGCGGGTATGCCCGTCAATACCACCTTTGATGGCCCACTCGGCAAACATCGTTGGACCAGGTGTAAATTCTCGCGCTTTCCAGTCCTCAGTCAGTTCATCTTCGTCTGTGTAGTACTCCACCAAAGCACCAGCGGGGTTGTTGAAATACCAAAAAATTGCAGACGAAATGGGATGTTTACCTGGGCCTAGCTCAGTGTCCCATCCACAACGCGACATGTGTAGACCACCGCCAAACACTTCATGCAGATCGCGCACAGTGAACGCCACATGATTCAATCCTGCACGTGCCTGAGGCAGTTGCAACAAAAACAAATTGTGATGTCCACCCTTTGGCGCACAACGCATGAAGCTGCCACGATCGGGGTAACGATCAGACACCACAAAGCCTAAATACTTTTCATAAAACGCGGTGGTTGCAGCTAAATCGGTGACGAAAAACACCACATGCCCCACCTCAATCGGTTGCGCACGTTCATAAGCAGGACTCGGCTGGTTGATGCGGTTGTGCTGGCCCCATGTGTTGGTTTGTGCACACAACACATCCACAGGACGTTTTTGTGTCACCTGCACTCGCAGCGCTAAGCCATTGGGGTCTGTACATCGCAAGCTATGACCTGCATCGTCGTAACCCGCTACGTCATGCAAAGTCGTACGCAGCTGATCTAAGTCAGTTTGGCTAGCAACTCCCCACACAACTTCTCTCAGGGTTGGATCAGGCTCAAGCCCTTTGGGCAGTCCCGACTTGTCTGAATGTGCCACGATGACACGACAACCATTCATGCACTCAAAGACAAGCTCGTCTTCAGCCTGCGTCTTCAGCTCCAAGCCCCAATCTAAAAAGAACTGACGACATTTGGCCAAGTCGGTTGCGCCAAATGTAATTTCCTCGATGCCCAATATCTGCATGCAAGAGCCCTTTACGTTTTAACTCTCAGAAACATTGTTTCATTAGAGAAACAATGTTTCTGACTTGAATCGCCTGCAAATTATTGCCACATGATTTTTGACTGTCAAGTCATCATGAGGACTCAAAGCAAATTATTGTTTGGCATGCGTACAACACGCGCAGATGATCAACTGGCATGCTGATCTAGAAATGAAAAACGCACCCCGAGGGGTGCGTTTTTATATTTGGCGGAAGCGGTGAGATTCGAACTCACGGAAGGCTCACACCTTCGCCGGTTTTCAAGACCGGTGCATTCAACCACTCTGCCACGCTTCCAGTTGAATTCAGCCAGCATTGTAATGTGTCTTTTGCCTGCTTTTACTTCAGGCCTCAGACAAAAACAAAGATTGCAAATCGCTCAAGAAATCAAAGCCGCGCTCAGTGGGCACCACGCGCTGAAAGTCGCGCGTGATCAAACCCTTGGCTTCAGCCTCTGTCAGTGCGGTCTGAATGGCAGTCACAGGCAGGCCCGTGCGGTCGGTGAAGTCAGCCAGCGAAAAGCCGTGGCGCAGGCGCAGTGCGTTGAGCATGAACTCAAACGGCAGCTCGGCACGCGACACCTCGGTGCTTTGCGCCACAGCGCGGTCGGCGCGGCTGGTGTCTAACGCGTGGTCCATGAACAAGCGTGGGTCGCGGTTGCGCACTTGGCGCAGCACGCGGTGGGCAAAGCTGAGCTTGCTGTGTGCGCCAGCGCCAATGCCTAGGTAGTCGCCAAACTGCCAGTAGTTGAGGTTGTGCCAGCAGCGGTGCTTGT
>JACCDY010968562.1_pt1 | contig 21446 bp, 17 predicted proteins | sample 7446391 | NCBI WGS metagenome assembly JACCDY01 (sample SAMN15323451, study PRJNA562643) | freshwater metagenome | isolation source: river surface water | place: USA:Blue River Watershed | collected 2017-08-18 | reverse complement strand
GGGGGTACGGGGGGGGGGGCCCAATATTTTGAAAATCACAAGCCCTCCCCCTATGCTTGATTCCCTTAACTACTAACCTCCGGCTAAGCGGCGCACATTCCGCATACTGGGTAATTGACTTTAGTAGCTTTCAGGCTACAATTTGCAAATGTACGAATTACTGCATTACCAAGATGAAGATGGCACAGACCTCTTCGCCAAGTGGCTAGATGGTTTAGCCGACAGGCGTGCACAAGCCTTTATTGCGGCCCGTTTAGTACGACTTGAGAACGGCAACTTCGGCGATTGCAAGCCTGTTGGCGAAGGTGTCTGGGAACTTAAAACTGACTGGGGTCCGGGCTACAGGGTTTACTACGCAATGCACAGTAAGCGCGTGATATTGCTTTGTGAAGGTGGTGATAAGAGAAAACAAAATGCCGACATCAAACGAGCAATCAAACGCTGGAATGAATGGCAGACAAGGGGAAAGAAATGAGTACGATCAAGCACAACGACTGGTTATTTGAGCAATTAAAGGATGCAGAGTTTGCAGCCGAGTACCTTAACACCGCCAGTGAGGACGATGACCCAAAGACTTATCTCACGGCTTTGAGAAAAGTTGTAGAAGCAAGAGGTGGCATGGCCTCTGTTGCACAAAAGACTGAACTATCACGCGAGACGCTTTACCGAACGTTGTCATCTCGTGGCAACCCCACCATCCGAACACTTAGCGCCGTGCTAAAGGCAACTGGTCTTAAGTTTGGCGTATCTGCTCACTGAATAAACTGCACCTGTCCAGCAGGGCTTGCCGACACCATTGGCACAAACAGGTGCCCAACAGCGCGAGTGACAGCATTAGAGGCATCCAGCAGGGTGTCCTTCGTTAAGTGGCTGTATCTTTGAGTGGTTTTGACTTGGGTGTGGCCCAACAGGTGCTGTACTTCGTAAAGCGATCGGCCAGCGTTGACCAAGAATGACGCAAAGCTGTGACGTAGGTCGTGCATACGTATATCTTTCAAGCCAGCAGCTTTTCGTGCTGTGTTCCAAGAATAAAAAATAGACACATAAGGCTTGAGCGTTTTGGGGTTTGGGAACGCCCAAGGGCAATCTTCAAACCGTTTCATTGAATGCAACAATGCAACTGCGCCATCACTTAGAGGGACATGGCGTGGGCGACCAAGCTTGGTGGTGTGAATACGCCATGAACGGCGCTCAAAATCAAAATCATCCCACCGTGCATCCAAGACTTCACGCTTCCTAGCGCCGGTCAGAATCAGCATTGGCACGATGTATTGAAGCATGATGTTGTCGGACAGCTTTAACTTTTCATACAAGACTTCAGCCTCTTCACTTGTCAAGAAGCGTTCTTGCTTATTGTCTTCTTTCATAAGTGGATGGCCACTCATTGGGTTCTTCGTAATGCCGACATCCCCATTTTTAATGGCGGTATTGAACAAGTAGCGCAGCAAAATTGTCAGGCGATTGCAACTTCCCGGTGCATGAGTTTTGCGGTGGTTAGCCAAGAGAGAAATCAGGTCACTCTTTGTGATCTGGTCAAGGTAACGTTTACCCCAGACAGGCTCAACATGGTTTTTTAACAAACCACGATCGCATTTCCAGCTCTTTTTATACCCTTCAACGTAGGGCAGGTAAACCTTATGGATAAATTCTGAAACGGTAGGAATCTTCTTTAGGTTCGCCTTTGCCACTCTTGGATCGTGCCCCATAGCGATTTCGTTGCGCTTCTTGTCTGCCTGCTGCTTTGCTTGGCCAAGCGTTATGTCTCGAGCATCCCCCAATTTAAGTTGGCGGCTTTTCCCGCGCTCATCTGTAAAACGCAGATAATAAGTGCGACCACCTGATTCACGGACTTCCAAAATAAGCCCCTTGCAGGTTGAGTCAAAGTAGACAATCTTCTTGCTGCCCGAGGGGCAGGTCAGGGTTTTGATGGTCTGTTGGTTTAAGTTAATGATGGGCATTTCACACCTCTAACAATATCAGTTGCAACCGTTAATGTGACTAATAATAGCAGAACTGCAAATAATGTCAAATACAGAATTGCTTGAAAGTGGAAAAATTGCTGTTGCTTTACGCACCGCGAGAGCAGCCGTTGGGTGGAATCAAGAAGAATTTGCGCAGCTGATGGGCGTGGCAAAAACCACGGTTGCCAGAATCGAGACGTTAGAGATGTCGGCTAGGGCAGAGTACCTGAGCAAGGCAATCCGGTTGTTTCGGGAAGTGGGCGTGGAAGTGGATTTGTCAGAGCTTGACGCAGTTCCAATTAGAGTATCCATGCTGGCGGTAGCAAAGGCTGTTGGTGATCTGCAAGACGTCAACAAACGCCGCAAAGATCGCCGAACAGGTATTGCTTCGTTGTTACCAGACAAAGAGGTTTAAGACCAAACCTGCGTTTGTTGGCAGGCGTTGGGTGCGTTAGGCCGGCTGATATAAATAAGTTGTTGTCGGCATTAGGCTTTTTGATGCAGGCCAACATTTAAGTACCAAGTAAATTCTTGGCATCGTGGGTATAAATTGGGTAAATTGCAATACTGCTATTATTAGTAGCAATATTGCTTATAAATCAACAGCTTATAAAAGCATGACTTAGGTCGCTCACTACTAGTGTGGACACAATCCAAGGTGGTGCAGGTAACGACACAATCACAGCTTTGCAAGCTACGACGGCTACTTTCACTATCGGCGACAACATCATTGGCGGCGCTGGTACTGACACTTTGAACATCCTGAACACTACTGCCACAGCTTCTGCAGTGGTTTCCATTGATGGCGTTGAGAACATCAATGTTCGTATGTTGCAAGCCGACACACAGGCTTTTGACGCTACTGACTGGAATGGCGTTGCCGTTCTCTCTAACGCATCTTCAATCGCTGACTCAACTTTGAGCGTTTCTGGTTTGACAATTGCAACAACCATCAGCGTGAACGATGAATCAAACGTCACTGTTGAATTTGCTGATATTGCAACTGGCGCTGAAACCGCAACAGTTATCTTGAATTCTGTCGGTTCTGGTACAACATCCACCGTTACCGTAGCTGCCGCTGGTACAGCAAACGTGAATTTGGATGCAACTGGTGCTGACACCTTGACTGCTGTCAACTTGACGGTCAATGGCACAAACTTCTTACGCCTTGAAGCTGGTGACGGTGTTGAAACTGTTACTTTGACCGGCACAGGTAATGTTCACTTGACAACAGATGATTTGATTTCTACCTTGGATGCTTCTGCATTGACAGGTACAAATCGCTTCACGCTGTCTGGCGACTTTGACATGACGGTTATTGGTGGTGCTGGCAAAGACACATTTGCTTTCGGTACATCTTTGGATTCATACGACACCATCGACGGTGGTGCAGATGCAACTGATGCTCTGACTGCAACATTGAGCAATACAACGGTCAACCTGAAGGCCACAAACCTTGAGCAAGCAACTTTTACTCTGGCAAACACTGTTGGTGCAGTCAATTTGACATCTGCACAATCCATTACAAGCTTGACTGTTGCAGGTACTGCTGGTGCTGCTGCAACATTCACTAATTTTGCAGGTGGTACTGCCAACCTGTCAGATGGTGACGTTGATGCCACTATCGATACAGTCGCAGGTGGTACCTTGGTAGTAAATGTCGGAAGTGCAAGCGGCTCATTGAGCTTCACGGCAATCACAGTTACCGATGCAACAACATTGACTGTGAACTCTCTGGGTTCAGGCGCTGTTACGCAAACAATTGATGCTTTGGCTGCAACAGCTGCAACAACAGTAAACCTAAATGCTGCTGGTTCAGCATCACTGACAGTTACAGAAGGCACATTCAGTGCTGCATCTACTGTTAACTTGAATGCAGCTGGTTCTGCAACACTGACATTGGCAGATGCAATCGGTGGCAGTGCCTTGTCAACAATCAACATTACTGCTCAAAACAGCAATGCTGCTGACGTTGTATTCTCAAGCGGTGCTTTGTTTGGCAATGGATCTGGTGGCTCATTAGCAAGAACTGTCAACATTGTTGCCAGCTCTGGCTCGGATGTAACTTTGGTGGGCGTTTCTGCAGGCTCTGCTACATATACAGCAAGTGGTACTGTCGCAACAGGAACCCTTAATCCTGTTATTGTTATCAACGCAAATGCTGGAAATGCATCGATTGTTGACTTGGGTGATGTATTTGCTAGCGGTGCTAGCGGTACTCTTAACCTTACGGCAGGTGTAAGCGGATCTATCACAATCGACGACTTGAAGACAGTTATGCACTCAAGTACAGGTGTTGCCTCAATCAACATTAATGCGACTGTTGCACAAGATGGCAATATCGATATCGATTTGATTTCCGGTGCTGAGGCTCCAGTAAATGTTGCTGCTGTATCAGTCGGTGCAAGTGGTAGCTTCACGTTGGGTTCTGGTGGCATCCTTGCAACAGGCGGTAAAGTTACTATTGGTCAGATTGACGTTGGTGTTGGTGCATCATTTACTGCAGGTGCGATCGGTGCGGCTAGTGCTGCAGCAATCGTAATTAACGTTGGCCAGGATGGCGACGCAGTTGTTGGCGCTCAAGGTTATACAGGTGGTAATAACTCCACAACGACCCTGACGGTTGCTTCAAGCGGATCAGCTACTTTCGGAACAATTCGTGCATCTTCAATTGGTGCAATTTCCGTAACCTTAGCTGACAATGCAACAGGTGCAATGGGCAACTTGGGTGCAACTGGCGGCGGTAAAATTGCTGACATCACTGCAGTTGTTGGTGGAAGTTCATTGTTTGCATTCGGTGATATCGGATCCGGTGGTTCCGCAATTGCTTCAGTTGGATCTATCACACTGACAGTGAATGGCAATGGCGGTTCTGCTGACGTTGGCAATATTGTTGCAACTGCAGCATCTGTTGGCGATATCCGAATCACTGTAGCAAGTGGTGCAGATGCAGATATTGGTACTGTTACTGCTTCTGCAATCGGTGGAATTACAGTTATTGGTGCTGGCGATGTAACTATTGGTACAGTTGGTGCTACTTGGGTAGGTAACATCAATTTACTGGCTCAGGAAACTGGTGCAGCATTTACGATTGATCTCTCCGGTGTTACTAATGGTGTAGAGATTGCGGCTGGACGCGGTACAAACACAATAACATCTGGCGCTGGTGATGACGACATTCGTCTGAAAACTGGAGCAGGTACTGACACTATTAGATTTGCTGCAACTGGACAAGCTTCGGACGTTATTCGCAACTTCCAAATGGGTACTGGTGGTGACACTATCGGGCTCAGTGTGACAGCACTGGATATGCTAAATGGTAGTGGTGATGCAATTGATGCTTCTGCCGCCGCAGCTGTGGATCTAGCAGTTATTACTGATAGCAGTGCTGCAACCGCTCTTGCTGTTACTGACAGCATCGTAGTTATCAAAGCTACTGCTTTTGCTTCTTTGACAACATTGAAATCAGCCATTGGTACAGGTGGAACTATGGAGATCACCTTCAACGGTGGATCATCTGATGAAGCAGGTGGTTTAACAGTAGTTTGGACAGATGGTACAAACACATATGTGTCATTGTTGGAAGTTGCCGCTTCAGCGGATGCAGTTGGAACAGCAGCTTCAGCCAACACCTTAGTCACTTTGTCAGATCTTGACATAACCGACACAGGTGTGACGGCAATTGCTGCAAACTTTGCGTACTTCACTGTTTAATCAGTAACTAGATTTTCCAAACGAGAGTTTGGAAGCCTGTCAAATCACGAAGGTCTAACGATCTTCGTGATTTTTTACTTTAAAAACCGAGAAAATGGACCCATTACAACTTTCTGAGGAGCCTATTGCTTATTCAGTAGCATATGGTGAGACCTTGAATCAAATTAGAAGCAAGTTAAATAGTCACATATCTTCGAATAGCAGTTCTGAGTTTAATTTTTCAGGTCAAATTTACTCTGATAATAAAAGACAAATCTTTGAATTAGGTAATTTCTGCGACAAAGATGAAGAGCTATCTAATATTATCAAGAGCACTTTCAGTGAAATATTTCAGTCTTCATTTGCAGCATTTATGGGTACTTATCGTTTGGAGCGAACTAACACACAAAAATTAGTAGTATTTATTAGATGTCGGTTAGTAAAGGATAGTCCTGGTTATTTTCTTGGCCCTCACAATGACTCAACAGATACTCTTTTTGCATTTTTACTTCCAATATATGAGTCGCAACAACCTACAAGTGCATTTAGAAAAATTCGCATCCAATCATTTTCTAAATCCTCTTATTTAACAGGTAAATCAGCAGCTGAATTTGTTTCAGCTAGATACGGTTGTAATGAGTTAGTTGAAATCAAAGATCAATTTGAACGATCGTCTCCTACAAAATTATTGTATTGCGAAAAAAGAAAACTACTTATTAGCGTTACGGAGGAATTGGAAAAATACAAACTTACTGTTTGGAGGTGCAGAGATTTACAGACACAAAGAGATGAAGTATTGGTGTTACCAAATAGCAATAACAGGATGTATAAATCAATGCTATTAGAACCAGCAAAGGTACTTGGTTGTCATGGAGTTTTGCCAACCACTAAAGATCGAATTAATCTTCTAGCCGATGTGTTGTGTCTCGAGTTGGCTCCAAATCAAGGTTTAACAGGTTTTAGAAAAAACAAAGATGAAATCATATTTTCAATTTCTTTATGAGCAAAATAGTAAAAAAAAGTAGCTTTCCACTTTTATACGGAATAAAAGTTAAAGAAATTAAATATTTAGATGAACTTAGAGTTAAATTATCTGATCGAGAAACAATTAAAAATAAAAATTTTAACTTTGTTGGTTCATTAAATAGTAATGAAAAAAGGAAAATTCTCTCAATAGATAATTTGTTTAAAAAAGATGAGGACGTCAGTAAGCTTTATTATTTTATAACTCGTAATTTAAATATATTTTTACATGTTTATTTTAAAGAAAATAAAATAAAATTTCTTGATCGAGGAAGAGTTTTGGCAAGAATAAGACTTTTTGAAGATCATCCCGGTTATTTTTTGGCACCACACAATGACTCAAGTGATACTATTGCTTCACTGATAATTCCAATTTATCCAGGGCAACAAAAAACTGCGGCTTTTGAATTAATAAAAACTGGAAACATATTAAATACAGATCAAGATATAAATTTTTATATTGAGAAATTATATGATTTGGTGGGGATAAGTGGGTATAAAATATATGGCAATGATTTTGAAGGTGTTGATGATGTTAACATTGCAGTCTCAGATAATAAAGAAATGGTTTTGGTTATATCAAAAAATAATATTAATAATAACTATAAATTCAATATACATGCAGATAGAAATTTCAGCTTAAGTGAAAATGAAATAATTTCAATATGCAATCCTAATTGTGCATATATTGAATATGGCGATGAATTATATGGAAATATTACTGGAAGATTATCCAAGCATGGAGTAATGCCTACTCTTAAAATTCGTAGAAATTTAATTATTGATTTATTGGCGTCAGAAGGCGGTGAAGTAGAGCAAGATAAATTCGGATTATTAAACTCAACGGATATAGTAATTGAATATGGAGCTATAACTAAAAATTATTTTTTCTTCACTTGAATAATAAAGGTTAAATAATGAACTTCTACAAAGAAAAATCCAGCGATCTACCTCGATTACTTTATCGCCACTTATTCAAACTAGTCTCACAAGATAAGTCAGTAAATATAGTTCAAGCTGCTTCTGAGTTCGTCAGTAATACCAAAGGCCCCGACTACATCAAGATGGTCTGGCATGTTCCTAAATTTCTTCGTAAGTCTTTATCTCCACAGCAGCTTATCGACTTTGAAGCGTTTTGTCTAAAGCAGAACGCCCGACGTCCAGAAAAAATCAAGAAACACGTATTTCCTCATGTATCAGATGAGTTCTCGTTATCTGATGAGTTCCTGTCTGAAGCGTTTGATGTCAATACCCTTTGCAAGGTCAGCAAGGATGATGTCATCTACACTATCGGCAGTTGCTTTGCTCGAAACTTCTCTAAATTCTTAAGCGCAAAGGGCATCAACTGCAAGAACTTTGGGCAAGCCGAGGATTTGAACTCTCCAGGCAGCAACCAGATTCTTCTTCAATATGCCCGCGCCGTAGAAGAGCCAACATCAGTTGGTGCTATGAAATCAGAGCTAGAGCAGATATGGAGTGGGCTTGATTCTGCGGTGGTTGAGCAGATGTTTAAGCAGCATGTTGAGCAGCTTAAGTCGCTTTGTAGCAACCTACAACAAGCAACCAAGGTCATTGTGACTCTTGGTAACACGGTGGATTACTACCAAACCAATGAAGACGGAACTCAAGCACTTGTTCCCAAGTTCTTAGCCATGTCACCCAGTGAGGATGTGAGAGTAAGGGACAGCATTTCAGCGCGTTTAGCCAAACTGAACACCTTCATCAGGCTTTCTTCGTTTACAGAGGTCAGCCGCTACATCCTCTCAATCTACACCCACATCAGGGCCATCAACCCAAATTGCAGCATAGTCTTTACAGTCTCACCTGTTCCAATTGACAGTGTCTTAGGATTGCAAGGCACGAACCTAAGGGCTGTAGAAGTGGACTGTGTAAGTAAAAGCACCATCAGGTCGGCTTTGCATGAAGTAATGCATACAGACGCTCAACTGTCCAAAGATAACAAGGTTCATTATTTGCCATCCTTTGAGATCGTCAGATGGATTGCACCGCTAGTAGGCATTCCAGTATTTGGGATGGAAGATGCTGCATCTAGACATGTCTCAAATGCGGTTCTTAATGCGGTCTGTGGGTTTGCTTATAGAACCTAATAAACATGAAATTTTTTCTAAATCTGAAGATTAATTCATAAGTGAATAAAAATACAAAAAATAAAAATGCATCAGCAACATCAATTGATGTTCAGCTCATGAATCTGAATAAAGCCGTCTCCTTTCATCAACAAGGGGACCTTCAGTCTGCACAAAACCTTTATAAGCAAATTCTATTACAAAATCCAAATAATTCAGACGCACTCCATTTGTTAGGTGTGATTGCTCATCAAACTGGTAAGAATAATGAGTCGGTTATCTTGATTAATAGAGCCATTCAATTAAAACCTCAGTCAGCAAGTTACTACTCAAATAAAGGTCTTGCGCTCAGTGCTTTAAAAAAATATGAAGAAGCGATTACAGCCTATGACAAGGCAATTCTGCTAAATAAGGACTACGCAGATGCTTTTTACAACAAGGGAATTGCACTACATAAATTTCAAAAATTTGATGCAGCCTTAACTAGTTATAAGAAAGCGTTAATTCTTCAACCAAAGATACAAGACTACAAAATTGGGCTTTTAAATGCATCAATATTTGCTGGAAAATATGAAGAAACTTTAGACTACCTCCAAAGATATTCAAGCCAATTCTGGTCTCAGCCTGATGATGACTTCGATAAAGTTTACTGCCATTCTTTACTTGCAACGAAAACAACTATAGATCCTTTGAAAAGAAGGGATCGTTTTCGATTTCTGATTAAAAAATTCAAAGAAACAACTCATCTAACTGGTGTTGTTGCCGAGTGTGGTTGTTTCAAAGGGCTATCGTCACATTTGATGTGTAAGACGATCAAGTCAGGTAATAAGGTATTTTTGGGAGAGGAGTTCCAAATTTTTGATTCATTTGAGGGTCTCAGCGTGCTTCAAGCAGAGGACCAGAAATCAGAAGCATATTTCAATTCAGATAGACCTCCTTCTGAAATCATGAAAGAAGGTAACTTTGCTGTAGATCTGGATAAAGTGAAAGCTAATCTAAGTGAGTTTCCCTACATTCAATACTTCAAGGGTTGGATTCCACATTCTTTCCCATCAGAAAATTCTAATCAATACAGGTTTGTCCATGTGGACGTAGACCTATACCAACCGACGCTGGATTCATTTGAATATTTTTGGCCTAAGCTTTTGCCAGGGGGAATCATGCTTTGTGATGACTTCAATTGGAGCGGAGCTGAAAAAGCTGTCAAAGAGTTCTCGTTAAAACACGGTGTAGCTTATGAAGTTAGTCCATTTAACCAAGCTTATTTTGTCAAAGTCAACATTTAAGAAGGTCTGCATGTTTGTGGCCTAACTCCAAACTGGCAACGTTTCCACTTCTAAGCCTTTGAGCAAATTACTGTACACACCCAAACCTAAGACAAGGGCCTGATATGGCCTCTGCCCCCGTGGTTGGTCTGCGCTGGGGTAAGTTGGGTTCTATGCTTTAAGAAAATTAATGCGCCACCATCTGAATGACCAGCTTCATCCCACAAGCATCTGCATATCTGCGTAGTGTGTTGAGAGAGGGAGAATGATCCTTCTTACCCAAGCTTGACTCAATACGGGCGACTACGGGCTGAGATACACCCATGCGACTAGCTACCTCAGCCTGCGTGAGTCCAGCGGCTGTACGAGCTTTTAGAAGGGCTGCAAGCGCGGCAAACTCATCATCTAAGGCATCGTATGCTTTGGCAAACTTTGGATCGGCTTTACGTCGCTTAACTGCATAGCCCTTGGGATCAAATGCCACTGGGCTGAATTTTTCAGTCATTGTTCAATCTCCTTCATGCGTTTACGGGCTATCTTGATCTCGTCTGGCGGCGTAGCTTGCGTCTTCTTGATGAAGCCATGAAGAATCACAACACGCTTGCCCACCATCGTGCAAAAGAATGCTCGGCCAATACCCCCTTGCCCACGCGCTCGTATTTCAAACAACCCATCACCAAATGCTTTGGTGTACGGCAATCCAAGCTTGGGTGTGTACAGTAATTTGCTCAAAGGCTTAGAAGTGGAAACGTTGTCAGTTTGGACTTAAGCAAAGAAAAAGCCCCGCAGGCTTGTGACCTGCGAGGCTGGATTTCGCATTTGAAATAATGAATCAATGAACTTTGTAAGCTCAAACGTCTCTTCTAAAAACATATTCAGCAACACCCTCAAAGGTCCCTGACTGTCGTCGCGCTCTAGCTACTTGCTCATCATCAACTTTGAAGCCAAGACCAGTTAGAGTTTCAATTAGGCCTTGGTGCTCTTTTAAAGAGGGGTTCACTTCAATGCTAAGAGATTTAACCGGATGATTCTTTAAAGTTTCCAGCGCCCCGAATATCACTTTGTGTTCGAGACCATCAACATCAAGTTTGATGTGATCTGGTGGAGGAATGACACCATCTTCTACAAGTTTGTCTACCGTTGTGGAGAAACAACCTTGATTAAATGGAAAGTTCTTTGGCTCAAGTTTAAAGTCGACTTGTTCGCCTACGCTGTGGCAGGAACCGCCTGCGCGTGAATCAGAGATATACAATTTCTCGAACTTAGTTACATCTGTGAGCCCAATAGGCCAACTTTGGACTAAATCTTGAACCTGATTAAACCGAATATTTTGACAAAGAATATTGAAGTTTTGGGCCTCTGGTTCAATTGCGTTTACTTTGACTCCCCTGACCTTGGAAGCATATATCGTGTATCCGCCTACGTTAGCTCCAATGTCCAGTAATTCCTCACCCGCTTTCATTGAATCAAGCCACTCGATCGTCGTTGGCTCTTTAGTCATGAGAGTTTTTGCACGCCACAAAACAAAAGTGTTTGGAACATAAAACTTTAGCTTAGTCTCTTTAACTGATACTCGCGCAATGGGCACCAGCTTTTCATATTCAGATATATTCATGTTTCACAAAACCTGATTTCTTTAAAAATTTTAAATTTGTTTCTCCCTTGAGAAACAAAAAATACTCATGATCTGGGTTGGAGTTAGATGGAGTTAAATCTTTATCGTCCTTCACATACTTGCACAACAAATCACATAGCAATAAATTGCGTTTTTCAAATTTGCAAGGAAAAAATCCATGAGTACCGTGTTCTTGGAAGAACTTTGTTCGCTGCGACGAAAATACGAAATCATTTAAAGGATTGTGTATTGCAAGCAACTTGCCAAACGGCACATTTAATTGTTGTTCATCGTATTTGTGTACTAACAACTCTTTTTCTTTCTGAGACAGCATCCAAACAGACCTATGCTCATCCCAAGCCAAGTACTTTGAGATACCAAACTGATTGTCAGTTAATTCAAAATTGGTCTTTGAACCATATATGTCATTTAGGAATCCGCCGACTACATTTTTTATAGTCTCTTTGTCTTCATTCACAAGCAACTGATTTTTTACTTTGTAGAGTGATGGGCTTCTATAAAACAAACTAGTAGTTGGATTTCCTTCAGACAGTTGAAGTAAAAATGCGAATAAAGTGTCTTTACTATCCTTATGTGGTGCTAATGAATAACCATTTCTATCTTGCAGTACCCTAAAACGTAGGTACATCCTTAAATGTTCTGGTTGGTTAAACACAAAACTTGAGTCAGAAACAGTCTCATTTAAGTGACTCAGAAAATCTGGAAGATGTTTAAGCACCCATTCGCGCAGAAGTGTCGCAATTGGCTCTTCCCTGAATATTCGAGCAAGTGGAACTATAAATCTTGAATTTTCAGCATAAGCGCTCTTTACAGATTTAAAGCCGAATGGTTCGGGTTCGTATTGATCAATTTTTTCATTCACGAGACTGATCAATTTCGGATAAATACTATCCGAATGCGTTAAGGCTAGCGGAGTTTTACTTAGGTATCTATACATAGAACAATGCCTCCGCACTTTCGCACGGAGGCATCCAATTGAGGCTAAAACTTAGACAAAGTCGAAGTTAACAGCGTTCAATGCACCTGGCGTCACACCAGAAATAACCGCAAGGGTTGTAGTCGTGATTGTATGTCCAGCACTTCCAAGTGTCGTTGCATTAGCAGATCCAGCATCAGCAGCATCAAGCAACGATACGTATGTGTCGGAACCATCAGTCCAGGCAACCAAGAAGTTGGCTGAAGCAATTGCTGCAGATCCAAGGATAACTCCCGTATTAAAGAAACTTTGCATTGCAGCCGTGTTAGCGAATGCTGTTCCCAAAACAATCAGGTTGTCATCGACAGCCAATGTGGCACTTGATCCTGTACCGTTGATAACTGCAGACAGGTTAATGTCAGTACCTGCTACTTGCGCGGAACCAGCACCATCTAAGAATGCAGCGCTACCGATAGTAACGAGAACTTCAATTTGGTCTGCGCCTGTAGAACCCGCAAAGAAGTTAACGATATTGTCAGTACCCTGTGAGCTAACTGTGTATCTGATTACGTCATTGCCAGTAGCACCAGCTTTTAGTGTAATCACATCATTGCCTGCACCAGAAATAATGGTGTTTGTACCAGCACCCAGGTTGACTTCAACTGCATTTGCAACGCCACTCAAATCAATTGTGAACGAGCCGCTCTTAGTCAATTGAGTTGCATCAACGGTCCCAACAGTATTTGTAGTAATCGTGCCAAACGTAACGTCCAATCCACCGGAAACTGCGATTGCACCAACGCCACTTGCAGCAATCGTTCCGAAGGTTACACCACCAGCAGATACGCCTCCGAGTTCTATGGAGCCTACATTTGCAGCAGTTGCAGGGCCAGCAGCAACCGTTGAGATATTGCCAAAATTGGCTGAAGCGCCACTCTCAACATTAACGGTAAACGCTCCTACAGCAGATGCAGCAATTGCACCAAAAGTAGCGCTAGCACCAGTTGCTGCAACTACCGTGATTGATCCAACAGAACCAGCCGTCGTTTCAATACCGCTACCTTTAGCAATTTCCGCAATCGCTGATTGGCCAAGAGTAATGTTGAGTGCCTGAACATCAAAATCACTTACGCCTGATGCTGCTACGCCGCCTGACCAAAGGCCAAGTTCTGCCGACACGCCCAACACCACATTGCTAAGTACCAGTTGAGTTCCGGTGAATGTGGCCGAGCTGTTTACTTCTGCAAATCGAACAATTGCGTTATTTCCGATTGTTCCTGCTGAATATGTAATAACACCGCCTGCAGCACTTGCTGTTGCTGCTCCTTGGAGCAATGTCATATCACCGATGTGAACGGTTGAGGATGCTTGTGCATTCACGTTAACGTTCACACTTGCGGCACCAGTTGTCGTAACAATAATACCGCTACCTGCAATGGCAGCTGTACCAACGACTGAACCATTTTCTGCATCTACGCTGATCGTATAGACGCCGATTGTTGCTGATGCACTATTACCAAATGTTACCGCACTCGCAAAAACATCAGCACCAGCATTAGCATCGATCACAATTGTTGTGAGGCCAATACCACTACCCAAATCATTCAAGGTTATGTCTGCTCCCGTTCCACTTGCAGCCAGGCTTACGGTGGATAGTGCAGTTGCAGAATCGATAGCGCTTTGAAGAAGGAACCCAGCAGAGCCGTTAGTTGTGATACTGAGTGAAGTCACACCGCCAAGAGCCATGGCAGTCATTTGCAGATCAGCATCACCGCCATTGGTTGTGATGGCGATAGACTTGGCATCAGAGTCAAATGTTGCACTGCTGATGACGTTAGTTCCTGTTGTGTTTGCAATGGAATTAATCGTTACTGCTGCAACGTCAGTCACAGATAAACCGGAAATGCTTAGACCGCCTGAAGCTGTTCCAAGATTAATTGTCATCGTTGCGGCACCAGATACAGCATCAAGTGTCACATCATCAAGTCCACCAGCGGTAGCGCCGAGAACAATAGTGGCGCCATTTGCAATTTCTGAAATAGAAGCGTCAGCGCTTGCACTGCCAGCATACACGTTATAAGTTGTTACGGTTGAGCCAGATGCATTTACTACGCCACCATTTGCATCAGCAAAAGTGATGCTAGCAACTTCAACGTTTGTTGTGTTCAAGTTGCGGCTGAATCCGCCAACCGTAAGGGCAACAGTATCAGAACCTTCACCACCATTTACTGAATCATTGTTGGAAATCGTAGTACCAAAGCGGAATGTATCAGCACCAGCACCACCCTTAGCAACAACTTCAGAAGCGCCAGCAAAAGTAATGTCAATATTACCTGCAGCGGCAGAAGCATCGAAAGAAGTAATCTTGTCGTCAGTAACTAAGGCAGCATTACCTGTACCTGTTACGGTGAATGTTGCAGCACTACTACCAGCTTCTATACGGGCCAGATTCAGAGAACCGCGCACCTCGAGATTGACAGTTGTGACAAGACCTAAGTCAGCTTGATCGAAGTCAAAGTTCGCCGTGTTAGTAGCCGATGCAGATGCGATTGTTGTAGCTGTGCCTGCGCTGCCTGCATTTACCAATACTGCGCTTGCAGTCGCGCCTGTAGTTGTATTGTTGTATGCAACATTGATATCTGTATTGCCATACAAAACGATAGTGGTGTCATCTGTAAGACCACTGACATCCAACTGAGCATTAGCCAAAGAACTTGCATTTGACAGAGTCGTAACACCAGTCCAGTCAGCAGCATTCAAAGAGACTTGGTCGCCCGCAGAAGCGTAAGCTGTTGTCAAAAGACGAACATTCACAGTTTCCACACCATTAACCGCAACAAGGCCACCATCAGCGTCTGTACCGGTCACTGCAATCAGGTTCAAAGCGTCTGTTCCAGCACCGCCCATGATGTTGTCGCCTACGGAGTAAGTACCAGAAGTACCCAACAAACCAGAAATTGTGTCGTTACCAGCACCACCAGACACAGCGTCCACACTGGTAGTGAGCGTACAATTCAATGCCTTGCAACGTATTGAAATTATTGGTATTTTTATTCATGAATACGTATCAACGTCATCTCAACGACAAATCTAGTCGTTTAACGACAACAACATAAATGTTGTCACTTATCAGTTTTATAGACCTTAATAAAATTGATATGAAGATGGCCAGGATCCGAATTACTGATATATATATTCAACAATTGAGTTGTTTATTAGGTAGGTCACACCAAGAATTTTTCGATTCTGAACTGAGCGGGTTTTATGTAGATGTTCAGGCTAGCGGAAAAAAAAGTTACAGGCTTCGTTACAGACTAAATAAAAAACTGCACGTAATTACATTGGGCGATGCTGCCGTTTTATCTGCTGATGAAGCGCGAAACTTGGCAACAGAATTAATAAGAACGGTGAAGCACGGGATAAGTCCCAAGAACTATTCACGCTCAAGCCAAGGGCCAACTATTGCTGATTTTTTCCTAGAAAAATATCTGCCATATGTCAAAAGTTACAAGCGAAGTTGGGATACAGATGAATCAATGCTTAGAAATCATTTGGTTCCCAAACTTGGAAGTAAACATATGGGAAATTTGAGTCCACCAGATGTAGCGATATTTTTGGAGACGATGAGAGCACAAGGCTACGCTCTTGGTACTTGCAACAGAGCGCTTGTCTTACTTCGATATGGTTATGAATTGGCCATTCGATGGAAAGTGATGGATGTTGTTTCGAATCCGGTGAAGGAAATAAAAAATTTACGAGATGACAACAAAATAGAACGATTCCTGAGCGATGAACAAGCCAGAAAGTTACTTATAGCAGTTCGTCAAAGTGAAAGTCCAATGCTTGAGTACATTGTTTTATTTTTAATATATACGGGCGCTAGGAAACAAGAGGTTTTAGATGCTAAGTGGCAAGACATTGATTGGGATAAAAAATCTTGGCGGCTTCCTAAAACCAAATCAGGAAAAGTCAGGCATATCCCTTTGTCAACCAATGCTTATGAAGTGTTGGTTAAATTAAGAAACATGCTTCTGGAAGGTTGCTGGGGTCTGCAACTCAAGCCTATTGGGCTTGAGCCTGAGCCCAATCAGCATATCTTCATGAATGTTAGAACGGGTAAGCCTTATGTATCGTTCTTCTACAGTTGGAACGCGGCAAGGGTCAGGGCTGGATTGTCAGATTTTCGTGTGCATGACTTAAGGCATAGTTTTGCATCATTCTTGGTGAATGCCGGACGCAGCCTCTACGAAGTTCAAGAATTATTAGGACACGCAGATATTAGAACTACAAGTAGATATGCGCATTTAAATCGTGAAAGATTAATTTCGGCGGTGGAAGTGGTTCCTTCATTAGGCATCAACTAGTCCGTCTGATTTGTATAGATTGGGTCAAAAAGTAACTTGTTCTCGTTGCAGGAAAACTTCAATTTATGCTCAAGTTTCATTTATTAGTGTCGATTATGTTCGGTCGGAACCAATACGAAGCCTTAGGGTCGTCTATATGAAAGTCAATTTGAAACTGCTAATGGCTGCAGGAATGGCCAGTGCGCTGACTGGCTGCGCCAGCTTGTTGTCGGAAGATGTGCAGGAACTTCGTGTAACCTTGCTGTGCCGCCAGCGCCCTGTGGCCGTCAGCTGCACCGCTACCAATGACCTGGGGCGCTGGCAGTTTTCTAGCCCAGGCACGGTGTTGGTGCTCAATGACACCAGCATCTTAGACATTACTTGCCGGGGTGGGTCTACCCCTAGATTTACGGTGTCTGTGCCGCCCATGCCTAGCTGGACCATGGCCGGCAACTTGTTGGCCGGTGGCTTGGTGGGTGCTGCTGTAGATGCCTACAGCGGTGTGGGCATGAAATACCCCGAAACCATTGACATCAGCAACCCCGCTTGCGATTAAACACTGCCTGTAAACTTGGCTCAACTAACCAAAGACACTAGAAAATGAACGCATTCACAATTGCCGCTTGCGCCATCCGCGCCCGCATCGCTTACGGTAGCTTAGTCTTTGGCCTGGCAACGCTGTTGTCCGGCTGTGGCGGTGGTGGTACCGTGGCCTGTTCGGCGGGTTTGGGCTTTTTGGTCAGCGCGGCAGCTTGTAAAGTCAATTACGCACCAGTTGCCAATGCCGGTCCTTTGCAAAATGTCACGGTGGGCCACTTGGTCACCTTGAATGGCTCGCAAAGCAAAGACCGCAACAATTCGTCACTTACGTATAAATGGACCCTGCAAGTACCTGTGGGCAGTACCAACGCCAAGCTGTCTTCAGACACCATTGCCAATCCCCAATTCACCCCCGATGTGGCGGGTGCTTATGTAGCCACCCTGGTGGTGAACGATGGTAAGCTGGGCAGCGATCCTTCAACTGTCACCGTCACAGCGGCAATTGCCAACTCGGCTCCCGTGGCCAACCCTGGCACCAATCAAAATGTGGTGGTCGGTTCTTTGGTGCGTTTAGACGGAACGGGAAGTACCGATGCCAATGACGACATGCTCACTTTCAGGTGGATTTTGTTGTCCAAGCCAGAGGGCAGCAACGCTGTGCTAACAGCCGCTTGGTCGCCTGTGCCTAAGTTTACTGCCGATGTGATTGGTACCTATGTGCTGGGCCTTACGGTGAACGATGGCAAGGTCGACAGCGTGCAACAGGGAATGACTGTGGTGGCCACAGTGCAAAACTCCGCCCCTGTTGCGCGTGCGGGCGTGAACCAAAACGTGGTGGTGAGTAATGTCAATGATGTCGTACTAGATGGCACTACCAGTTCAGATGCCAACAGTGACTTTTTAACTTACAAGTGGGTGTTGATTTCTAAACCAGACCTAAGCACTGCGAGTCTTGTTGGAAGTACATCTTCCAAAGCTACTTTTAAAGCTGACAAAGAAGGTACGTATGTGGCAACGCTGTTGGTCAACGATGGCAAGGTGGATAGTGAAGTGGTTGCTACAACCATCACTGCATCTCGTGTGAACTCTGCGCCGATCGCTCGTGTGGGAGCTAACCAAACCATCAACTGGAGTTCAACGTTGCCAACTGTGACATTGGATGGTTCTTATAGTACAGATGCTGATTTGAACACTCTTTCGTATCGGTGGTCTATGCTGTCAGCACCTGCTACGAGCACGGTCACGGCCCTCAGCAACGCCTCAACATCAACGCCAAGTTTTGTACCTGATGTAGCCGGTGTATATGTGGCCAGCCTTATTGTGAACGATGGAACAGTGGACTCAGTAGCTGTTGCCACTACCATAACAGTTGAGAGCGCCAACACGGCACCGGTAGCAAATGCTGGTACTGCGCAAACGGTAACTGCAGGAGCTACTGCAACTTTGAGTGGTACAGCCAGTACAGATGCAAATGGCGACCGGCTGACATACAAGTGGACACTAACTTCGGTGCCGTCTTTAAGCACTGCTGCAGTGTTGTCCTTGTCTACTACATCTGCCCCTACATTGCGAACTGATGTTGTTGGAGTTTATGTTTTGACCTTGGTGGTTAACGATGGAAGAGTCGATAGTAGTAATGTTGCCACCGTGGCGATTACAGCTGTTTCACCATAAGTTACTTGGAGTGAGTTTAAAAAATGGGGGCCTATAGGCCCCCATTTTTTTTGAAAAGTTCTCAAGTCCATATTTGAGTTTGTCTGTCATACATTAAGTTGCGAATTTATTTTGTAATTTGAGAGTTGAATACACTTGACTCAAGATGGTGCGTATTGCCATTAAGAATCACACAATACAGCCTAAGAAGTAGAAACATGAAATCCGAACTCACCCCCTCTGAACTGGTACAGGCCATTAAGCCAATCAAGCCAGTCATTGCCAAGGCCATTGGCTTTAGTACTCTTATTAGCTTGTTGGCTTTGGCACCAACGGTGTACATGCTGGAAGTGTATGACCGAGTGGTGAACAGTCGCAGTAGCATGACCTTGGTCATGCTGACAGCGCTCATTGTGTTGGCCTATGCCATTATGGAGTTGCTTGAGGTTGTGCGCAGTGCACTGATGCGTGCCGCGGGTGTGCAAATTGAGGAAGCACTTTCCAAGCGCGTCTACGACGCCATGTTTCGAGGTTTCTTGACGCGCCAAGTGGGCAGCTCGATGCAAGTGCTCAACGATTTGAAGTCTGTGCGCGAGTTTTTGGCCAATCCTGCGCTGATGGCCATTCTGGAAGCGCCTGTGGCTTTGGTGGCCTTGGCCCTGATTTTTGCAATTAGCCCAGTGCTAGGTTATGCCTCTTTATTAGGAGCTGTAGCGCAAATTGGTGTGGCCTGGATGAACGAGCGTGCCACACGCAAGCCTTTGGGTGAAGCCAACCGCAGCGCCGTTGGCGCGCAGCAGTTTGCCGAAGCCTCGTTGCGCAATGCCCACGTGATGGAATCGATGGGCATGCTGGACGCAGTGCATGGTCGTTGGCAAAAACGCCAACGCGAGTTTTTGGCATGCCAGGCCACGGCTTCTGAAGGTGCCGGTTTGTGGACGGCTATGTCCAAGGCTGTGCAACAGGTGATGTCTTCTTTGCTGTTGGGCTTGGGCGCTTGGTTGCTCCTTAACAACATGCTGAACGGTGGCTCTAGCATGATGATCATTGGCTCGGTGTTGGGCGGCCGTGTGTTGGCGCCTTTGAGCCAATTGGTGGCGCAGTGGAATGGCGTGGTCAATGTGCGCGGCGCATGGGATCGCTTGGAGGCTTTGCTAGCGCAAGTGCCTGCCAAGCCCGAGGCCATGCCGCTGCCAGCCCCCAAAGGTTTTTTAACGGTGGAAGGTTTGATGGCGGGTGCCCCAGGCCAACAAGTGCCCATTGTGCGCGGTGTGCAGTTTGCACTGAGTCCCGGCGAAGTGCTGGCTGTGGTGGGTCCATCTGCTTCTGGCAAAACCACCTTGGCGCGTTTGTTGATGGGCCTGTGGCCGTCCATGGGTGGCAAGGTTCGCTTAGATGGCGCCGACATTCACACCTGGGACAAAACAGAGTTGGGTCCTTATTTAGGTTACTTGCCACAAGGCGTTGAATTGCTCGACGGCACTTTGGCAGAAAACATTACCCGCTTTGGCGATGTTGACATGGTGCAAGTAGAGGCTGCAGCCCGCTTGGTGGGTTTGCACGACCTGATCATGTCTTTGCCCGAGGGTTACAACAGCCCCGTGGGCCGCGATGGTGCCATGTTGTCAGGCGGTCAGCGTCAGCGCGTGGGTTTGGCCCGTGCGCTGTATGGTAAGCCTGTGTTTGTGGTGCTGGACGAACCCAATTCCAGTTTGGACGAAGCCGGTGACTTGGCACTGGCCAACGCCATTACCGCTTTGAAACAACTTGGCACCACCTTTGTGGTGATGACCCACCGCACAAGCGTACTGGGTGTGGCCGACAAAATGCTCATCATGCGCGACGGTGCGCAGCAAGCCTTTGGCCCACGCGATGAAGTGCTGGCTGCGTTGCAACAGAAAGCTAAATCATGAGGATTCCAGAAATGATGAACCGCGACGAGTTGTCGCGCACGCTGTGGGGCTTCCGCTATGAGTTCATGGTGGCAGGTATTTTCAGCATGGTGGCCAATTTGCTGATGCTCACCCCCACCATCTACATGTTGCAGGTGTACGACCGTGTGATGCTTAGCCAAAGCACCGGCACCCTCATTGCCGTGTCTTTAATTACCTTGTTCTTCTTTGGTGTGCTCACCTTTGCAGAGTGGTCCCGCTCTAAATTGTTGGTGAGCTCGGGTGTGCGTTTGGACGAGTTGCTCAGCAAACGCTTGTTTCATGCAAGCTACGAAGCCTATTTGAACCCTGAAGAGAGCAACCCTTCACGCGCCTTCAATGACCTGACCGAGGTGCGCCAGTTTTTAACGGGCAATGGCATCTTTGCGTTTTTTGAT